>Ga0307986_10002112_pt1 | contig 14271 bp, 6 predicted proteins | sample EllFjometageno82_FD_203170 | JGI IMG/M metagenome (GOLD analysis project Ga0307986, IMG submission 203170) | Marine microbial communities from Ellis Fjord, Antarctic Ocean - #82 | ecosystem: Environmental > Aquatic > Marine > Unclassified | place: Southern Ocean | collected 2014-10-09
AAAAAAAGAAAATAAAATACAAGTTCCGAGATGGACTATTGATTCTTTAAAACTACTTTTGGTTATAGTTTACTTCTATGCTGGACTAGCTAAAATCAATTCTGATTGGTTATTAAATGCTATGCCATTAAAAATATGGCTTCCATCAAAATATGATATACCTATTATTGGAGAAAATTTAATGCAAAAAGAATGGGTGCATTATTTAATGAGCTGGGGAGGGATGCTATACGACTTAACGATTCCATTTTTACTTATTATTAAAAGAACAAGATTATTTGGCTTTGTACTGGTAGTTATTTTTCATCTATTTACACGTATTCTTTTTCCAATAGGAGTTTTTCCATATATAATGATTATAAGTGCATTAATATTTTTTGATTCGAGTTTACATGATAAAATAATAAATTTCATAAAAAAAATTATTTCGTATTTCACTAATAGAAAATATAATATTAGATCTATTCAAGCTGTAAATTTTAAGGCAAATAAATTTAAAATATCTTGCTTAACTATTTTTTTTATTTTACAAATAATCATACCTATAAGACATTTTATGTATGATGGGAATTTACTCTGGCATGAACAGGGTTATAGATTTTCATGGAGAGTGATGCTTATGGAAAAGATTGGATATACAACTTTCAAGATGGTAAATAAAGAAAATGGAGAATATTTCTATATTAATAATGAAGATCATCTTACCTCATACCAGCAGAAGCAAATGAGTTTCCAAGCTGATTTTATTTTAGAGTATGCACATTATTTAGGTGAGACATACAAAGAATTAGGGTATGAAAAGATTGAGATATTTGCAGATAGTTATGTTGCTCTAAATGGGAGAGCAAGCCAAAGATATATTGATCCAGAAGTTAACCTTTTGAATGAAAAAGAATCTTTTAAAAATAAATCGTGGATACTGCCACTAAAAGATGAATAGAAAAAAAAATATTGTAATGATATTAGTATTATTATTTTCTTCAGTAATACATGCTCAGAATATCTATACTGGCACTGTAAGGACTCAAGAGGGCAAAGTTGCAATATCTGATGTTGAAGTCTTTGATAAAGAAAATGGTAGATTAACCCAAAGCAATACTGAAGGCGTCTTTCAATTTAGTTCATCAAAAGAAAAACTTACTTTGATTTTTTTCACGCTAAACTATAGTGTTTATGAAGGTAATTTTTCATTTTCAGAAGACACAATTAGGGTTAATCTCAGCCCGCTTTCAAAAGAACTTATGGAGGTAGAAATCAATTCTAGAAAACAAAAAATATTTGAACTAAAAAGATTAAATAATATAGTTGGAACATCTATCTATGCTGGTAAAAAAAATGAAGTTGTATTAGTAAATCAATCTATGGCCAATCTTGCTTCTAATAACGCACGACAAATATATAGTCAGGTAGCTGGACTAAATATTTATCAAAATGATGATGCTGGACTACAACTAAATATTGGAGGAAGAGGTTTAGACCCAAATAGAACGGCCAATTTCAATACTCGTCAAAACGGATATGATATAAGTGCAGATGTTTTAGGCTATCCAGAAAGCTACTATACCCCAGCAGCAGAGGGCTTGGAAGAAGTGCAGATAATTAGAGGTGCTGCCTCATTACAATATGGGACGCAGTTTGGAGGGTTGGTAAACTTTGTCATGAAAAAACCAAATAAACAAAAAAAAGCAAGTATTGTAAGTAGAAATACTTTAGGAAGCAATCAATTATACACAATATACTCAGCAGTAGATGGGGTAATAGGTAAATTTAGTTACTTATCATTTATAAATTACAAAAGAGGTGATGGCTTTAGACCTAATTCAATATTTGAATCTACTAACACATACTCTTATTTAGGCTATGAGGTAAATAAAAAATTAAGTATATCCGCAGAGATTACATATCTTGATTACCTAGCTCAACAAGCAGGTGGGTTGACAGATATAATGTTTGAAGTAGATCATCTTCAAAGTAATAGAGAACGAAACTGGTTTCAAGTAAATTGGCTTCTTTATAATTTAAATTTATCATATATATTAAAAAATAATAATGCCCTGACATTAAATGTATTTGGACTAGATGCTAATAGGTATGCCCTAGGATTTAGGACTAATAGAGTAAGTCAAATAGATTCAGGATCAGAAAGAGATTTAATTAAAGGAGATTTTAATAATTATGGATTTGAAACTAAAGTTCTGAGCAAATATAAAATCAAAAATATACAGTCTAATATTGTCTTGGGGTTAAAGTTTTATAAGTCAAGTAACTCAAGCGAACAAGGACCCGGATCAAGTGATTTTGATGCAAATTTTGATTTTGATTTTGACAATTACCCAAATTATAATAATCAATCACAGTATTTATATCCTAATCTAAATATTGCTTTTTTTGGCGAAAATTTAATTACGATTAATAAAAAACTATCTATAACTCCAGGCTTTAGAATAGAACATATAAAAACAGAAAGCAAAGGGTACTATAAAAAAATTAACTTAGATGGTGCAGGTAATGTGATTCTAAATAACACAATAGAAAATAACAATAAAAGAGAAAGAGCATTTATATTACTTGGGACGGGTTTAAGTTATAAAAGCATAGTAGAGTTTTATGCCAATATCTCACAAAATTATAGATCAGTAACATTTGCAGATATTAGCATCATAAATCCTGCCTATACAATTAATCCTGAAATTAGTGATGAGCATGGTCAAACAATTGATTTTGGACTTAGAGGAGATTACAAAGATTTTGTTTCCTTTGACATAAGTTCGTTTGGATTATTTTATAATGACCGTATAGGGTTTATTCAAAAATTATATAGTGATGGGAGTGTTAAAAGCGAAAGAGGAAATGTTGGAGATGCATTCATTTATGGATTAGAAGCTTTAGTTGATTTTAACATCAATAAACTTACTTCAAATAATTCAAGTAATATTTTTAATTATTATATCAATGCCTCAATAATAAATTCTGAATATGTAAAATCTGATAAAAATGGTGTTGAAGGCAACAAGGTGGAATTTATTCCTAATGTAAATATAAAAACAGGCTTACGAATTGGATACAGAAATCTAACAACTAATTTTCAGTATTCGTACTTATCAAAACAATTTACGGATGCATCAAATGCTGTTGCAAGTAATCTAAGTGGTGTTATTGGTGAAATACCTCATTATAATGTGCTAGATTTCTCTGCAGCATATAAATTCAAAAAGTTTAAATTAGAGCTTGGAATTAACAACATGCTTAACAACAAGTATTTTACAAGAAGAGCAACTGGATATCCTGGGCCTGGAATAATACCAGCTCCTCCTTTAAATATTTACTCAACATTAGAAATAAGAATCTAAAAAATGGCAAGCGATAAACATATAATATTTTTTGATGGAGTGTGTAATATGTGTAATAGCTTTGTTAGGTTAATTATAAAACTTGATTATAAAGAGCAATTTATTTTTTGCCCAATATCCAGTAAAAAAGGTCAAAAACTTATAAATGAATTTAACTTAGATTCAAAAAAAATTGATTCTATAATTCTATTGAGAAATAATAAGATAAAATTAAAATCAGAGGCAATAATTGAGATACTTGTATCTTTGAATCTCTTCTTCAGACTCTTTTTACTCTTGAAGATTATTCCACAAAAACTATTAGATCTAAAATATGACTTTATTGCAAAACATAGATATAAGTTATTTGGCAGAAGAGAGTCATGCATTATGCCAAATAAAAAGTACAAATCTAGGTTTACAGAATAGTTAGTAACTTTACATTCTAAACAAAAACCTTTGGCTGGAATATACATCCACATTCCCTATTGTAAACAGAAGTGTAATTACTGTAATTTTCATTTTTCAATAAATAAAAATACTGTTGATGCTATGATTACAAGTATGACAAATGAACTGGAATTAAGAGCAGGATATTTAGAAAACAAAAAAATAGAGACTATATACTTTGGTGGTGGCACACCATCTATTATTAAGCATAAATATATTGGTAAATTGCTTTCTAAGATAAAAGAGAATTTCAATATAACGGAAAACCCTGAAATCACAATGGAGTTTAATCCAGATGATATCGATAGTAAAAAACTAATTCAATTAAAAGATTTAGGAGTAAATAGGCTAAGCATTGGTATTCAATCTTTTGATGATAAAGATTTGATTTTTATGAATAGAAGTCATAATTCTAAAGAAGCTTTTGATTCCATAAAAATTTCTAAAGAGAATGGATTTAAAAATATAACAGTAGATTTAATCTATGGTCTTCCAAATCAAAGCAATAAAAAGTGGAAAGACAATCTCAATAAAATAAATGAGTTGGATATTAATCATTTCTCTGCTTATGCGCTAACTGTTGAGCCAAAAACAGAATTAGATTACTTAATAAAGCAGAATAAAATTAAGCCACTTAGCGAAACTTTAACTGCAGAGCATTTCAAAATATTACAAGAAGATTCAGAAAAAATGGGTTATGTACAGTATGAGATTTCTAATTTTTGTAGAGATAATGAATTATCCAAACACAACTCTTCTTACTGGAAAAACAAATGGTATTTAGGGATAGGTCCATCTGCACATTCTTATAATGGCACAAGTAGACAATGGAATATTTCTAGTAATCAGAAGTATATCAAAAATATTAAAAGCAAAAAAACTTTTTTTGAGGTTGAGACACTTAATTCAAATCAAATGTATAATGATTATATACTTACATCACTAAGAACAATATGGGGGGTAAGTACAGATTATATTCTTAAAAATTTTGGAAAAGAATTTAGTGCACACTTTTTAAAAGCAACTAAAAAATGGATTTTAGATAAAAAAATAAAAATAAAAGATGGTAATTACCTACTAACAAAAGAAGGAATGTTATTTGCTGACGCAGTATCTTCAGATCTATTTAAGCTTTAGAATTTCTAAAAAATACTTTTCATATTTATCAATTATTAAATCCCAACGATAATGCTCATTTATTATTTTAAGATTTGCATTAACTAAAAGACCTTTAGAATCTAATACCGAACTATCATCTAAAAGCTGAGCTAAGTCTTTAATAGATTTAAATGAGTAGTTTTTTTCATTAATGACAGATTTATTAAATGGGTTATCATGAATAATCACAAAAGCTTTTGCAGCCATAGCTTCTATAAGTGCAGGATTAGTACCACCAACAGAATGACCATGTAGATAGTATGAAGAAAAGAATCGAAAGGAATCTAACTCTTCTTTATTAAAAATAGCTCCTAAAAAATAGATATTAGAATTACTATATTTTTCTTTTAAAAAACTACCGTAGCTTGTGTTAACGTTTCCTATAATATAATAAGGCAAACTATTATTAGACTCAATATAGGCATCACACATTAACTCTAAATTATTTTCGGGCTCTAACCTCGCAATAGTAAGTATATAATCTCCTTTTTTAATCAAATACTTTTCTATTATCGACTTTTTTAATTCAGAAACTTTCTCTGCTCCATATGAAATAAACTTAGAATCTCTACCATATTCTTTTTTGATATAATCTTTAATAGCAATATTGTCAGCAACTAAGAAATTTGATTTAGAAACGCCAAACTTTTCTAGTCCTTTAGTGATTTTTCGTACAATCGGACTCCATTTTGCTCTCTTCCATTCGAGGCCATCTAAATTAGTTACGATAATACAATTTTTTTTTCTACATAATATTATAGCAGGTGCAGCCGTAATTAATCCTAATTCTAAAATAATATCATAATTATTCTTGACAGCATCTTTAAGACATAAAAAATCAAAAACAAAATTAGAAGCAGCAGTGCCTAAATAAGATTGAGGGCTATATATGTGCTTAATATTAACGCCTAAATAATTATCTTTTTTGAATGGGTGGAAATCTGGATTATATACTGTCACACTATGTCCTTTCTTAACTAATCCTACAGATAAAGACTCAGCACATTGCTCAAAACCACCATAATTATTTGGGATACCTCTAGTACCTAAGATTGCAATGTTCATACTAATAAAAAATGAAAAAATTTAAAATAGAAACCATTAGGTATTTAATTATGATAAGTTAAATTATTAACTAAATCATCATATGCAATGATACCATTTTTGCGCCAAACTTCTAAATTATCCTTATACAAAACAAAAGTTGGAAGAGATAAAATATTATATTTCTTAATTATTAACGGATTATAATCTGGGTCTAGTTTCAAAACATGAATATTATCTTTAAGATCTAAATCAATTCTATTAATAATAGGTTCCATTTTCTTACATGGCAAACACCATTGTGTAGAAATACATAAAAGAACTTTGCTATTAGAAAGTAATATTGAGTCAATATCAGACTGTGAGATAACATTAGTATTGAGAACTTGTTTAGATGTTGAATCCACATTAAACGGCATTTCATTTAGTTTCCAGCGCATAAAACCGCCTTCTAAATTATATACATTAGCAAACCCCATTTGAGAAATAGTTTCTGAGGCTTTTGAACTTCTTCCTCCGCTTTTACAATAAACATAAATTGTTTTTTTCTTATCAATCAGATTAAGTTTTTTTTTAAAATCATTGGAATAATAATCTATAAAAGTTGCATCATTAATATACCCTTTTAATACTTCTTCTTTAGTTCTAACATCAAGAATTATAGCGTCTTCAGATTCTAAAAGCTCTGTAGCTTTATCTATACTAATGCTAGAGTAATTACCAACATCATTTCTTGAACATGAAAGAGTTGAAATTATAATTAAAAAAATTACAATTCTCATATAAGAAGATTGTTAATGTATAAGTACATGATAGTTAACATATTAGTGTTGATATCTGCTAATAAAAAAATTAAAAAACCTTTTGATTAAATTTATATTTGCCATGTCGTAATAACTTGTTTTAGTTGTGCAACCATTCCCAATAAAGTACAACGTAAAAGCCCTCTTTAATAAAGAGGGCTTTTTTATATATCTATCTTTTACAAAACTAACTACTTATTATTATCGTCTTCTTTTTCTGTAAGAAATCTTATTGCAAACATAAATTCATGTGAACCGGTAGCATAATCTGAAAGCTCAGAATTTGGAATATCATAAGAGTAACCAATAATATATCTGTCATTTATAGAATATCCAAATAAAGCTCCTATGTCTCCATTTGATCTATAATCAGCACCAAACCATAACTTCTCATCATAGATAGCTTTAACTCCAAAATCTAACTGAGCAGGAGAAGGAGCAACTGATTTAACTAAAAGAGATGGTTCTATGTTCCATTTTTCATTTGCAGAATATCTATATGATCCAAGCACATAAATATGTTGTGATAAATTTCCTGTTTGATCGTTAGCTAAAGTACTTGCAAAATTATTATCTAACAAGTTTAGATTGCTAGTTAAAAGCTGAGGTATTGAAACTCCAAAATACCAATTATCAGAATATAGGTTAAAACCAAATGTTGCATCTGGAACTGACTCCACTATAACATCACCCTGGGTTAAAGGATCGTTTGGGTTTGCCACGTTCCATCCATTTTTATCAATTTTAAACTGTGTAAAACCACCAGATAATGCAAGAGCTAATTTCATTTTATCACTAACTGGAAAATGATATGTATAAGAAACAGACCCTCCAGTTCTACTTGTATGACCATACTGATCATTGAAAATTATTCCACCTAAGCCAACATTCTCATCTTGCTTTCCATATATACTTAAAATTGTTGTACTCGGGGCATCTGAAATTCCAGTCCACTGATTTCTAACACTTGTACGAACTTGATAATAATCATTCATTCCTGCAAAAGCAGGGTTAATGACATAGCTGTTATCCATAAATTGTGTTAACTGTGGAAGTTGTTGACTATATATCAATCCGCTAGATATAAGAGCTAAAACTAAAAGAGATATTTTCTTCATTTTAATATTTTTTTTATCTTATAATTGTTATTGGTCCAGTTTGAGCTTCTTCATTGTTATTTAAATCAATAACATAGTAATAAGTTCCAACTGGCAATAATTCTGATTCATAAGTACCATCCCAGGCAACATATGCATTACCTCCCGAACATTGATGTACTATTTCTCCCCAACGATTAAATACTTTAACAGTCGCAGCAGGATAGTTTTCAATATCCATTATTTCCCAGACATCATTCATTCCATCATAATTTGGAGATATAGCATCATAAGGAACCACACCAATCACAACATAAATAGAATCAATTCCTAGACAACCAGAAGAGTCTACGGTTACACTATACCATTGAGATTGAGCAGGTACTACACTTATACTTGAATAAGCTTCACCATTAGACCATAGGTATGAATCACAATTGTTATTATCTGAACTTAAACTAATTTCATCATTCAGTTTTATTGTTGGATTACTTCCTGGCTCAGCAGATGGATTTGATGACATCATAGTATTCACATAAGTTACTCTAACTATTGCTTCAACACTATAAGAGTTTAGGCAATTTGGATCAGTAATTGTTAGAGAGTAATTATTAATAGCCTCAGTAGGAGTAACAACTCTATCAGCTAGAGTAGAAGCATCATCCCATAAATAACTTAATCCTGATTTTTGTTGAACATCAAGAGTTATTGTTGTTCCTAAACAAATTGTTGTATCTAATAAACTTAAATTTCCAGGCAATAAAACATTTCGTACTCCATTAACTGTAGTTGTAGAAGACACCTCACATCCATTATCATCTATAACATTAACAGTATATACTCCTGGAAATAATGCACTGATACTAGCAGTTGAATTTGTATATCCCGCAGGACCTGTCCATGAGAATGAGTAATTTGGTACTCCCCCTAAAACAAATACTTGTGCCGAACCATCATTTAATAAACATGTCTCATCTGTAGAGTCTGCGTTTACTACTAATTCATTTGTTGGACCACTAATATTTACTGTTTGACTAGTTACCGTACAACCATTTAAATCAGTTACTGTTACAGAATAAATATTTGGAGATAAAGAAGATGCTGTTGCTGCAGTTTGAGCATTTGCATCATCCCATAAATAAAAGTATGTTGGAGGAATACCAGGTTCTGGTGTACCTCCAGTAACTGTTGCTGTTATCTCACCATCATTAAATCCATAGCAGCTTTCATCATTTTCTACAACTGAAACTGATAATATATTTGGCTCAGCAAGTAGTATTTCAGTAGTATCTGTACATCCTTTATCATCCGTAGCTACAACAACATAACTACCAGCAATAACTAAATTATTTACTGAAGTTGAAACTCCATTATTCCATAAGTAATTATAAGGAACTGTTGTATTTCCACCTTGAGCACTTGCTACAAGCTTTCCGTCAGAATCACCAAAGCAAGCAATAGGATTACTAATAGATGCTATAACCACAAGCTCTTCAGGTTGAGTTAAACTATACTCTACAGTGTCATAACACCCTTGAGCATCAGAAATTACACAAGAATAAAGCGTTGTATTTGTATTATTATTAACACATAAACCAACAGCATTTACTGTAGTCTGCAGTAGCGTGTCATTCCATTGATATGAATAAACTAATGAACCATTTGGATTAACATTTGGTATACCTCCTGTAATATCTAATGCGATTAACCCATCACAATAATCATAACACGTAACATGAGAAGATAAAGCAGAATCAATAGATGCTACCAGCTTATCATTATCATTAATAATAGCATAATCATAATTAGAACAACCATTCTCATCAGTTACAGTCATACCATAACTTCCAATTGGTAAATTATTTAATGAATAAGTTGTATCTCCTGTATTCCATAAGTAGCTATATGTTGTAGGATTACCAACACCTCCCGAAACAACATCTGTTAATGATCCATTATTCCATCCATCACATGTTACATGAGTGGCAACAAAAGAATGTAAAATTGTATCTGGTTCATTATATGTTATATTTTCTAGATAAACACATCCATAGTTATCTTCTACAACAAAATTATATATTCCAGCATTTAAGTTTGAAATAGTTGAAGATAGATAGGATACTAACGTATCTCCATTACCAATAGTTGTATATGGCGCAGCTCCTCCTGAGATTAAAAAATTAGCAGTTCCCGAACTATCTCCATGACACTTTATCTCATAATTATTCCATAATGATGTTGTTATATTAACGCTAAGAACTGGTGGCTCATCAATAATTATTATGTCTTGAGCAACACAATTGTTTTCATCAAAAACTTCTACTGTATAAGTTCCAGCACTATAGTTATTAAAGTAGCCTGTATTTGGGTAAAGTAAACCACCATTAACAGAGTAATGATATATTCCAGTACCTCCCATTGCGCTTATAGTTTGAATCGATCCATTTTGCAAACCAAAACATTGAACATGACTAAAGATTGTAGTATCAATATATAGTGAGTCTGGCTGAGTCATTAAAACAGTAGTACTATCGATACAACCCTTTAGGTCTACAGCATACATAGTATATTGATTTGGAGCAATACTATTAAAAATATTAGAAGGTTGTCTTAAATTATTTAAACCATCTGATTTAATATATTCAATTCCTATACCTCCAGAAGCATAAACCGTTATAGAACCATTATTAGCAGAGTAACATGTTATATCAGTGGTAATTAATGAATCTAAAGAAACAGAATATGGTGGCTCATAAATTTCTACTGAATCAAGCTTATTACAATTATTTTCATCGGTAATTGTGACATGGTGATATCCTGCATTTAAATCATATGCAGATGTTGAATCACTTCCATTATTCCATAAATAAGAATAATCACCTGTTCCTCCAGTAACAGAAATCTGAACCCATCCATCAGACAAACCAACGCAATTAACAGAGTCTTTGGTGTATGTAGCAATAATTGGGTTAGGCTCCTCAACTGTAATACTTGAAGATACTGAACAACTATTCACATCAGTTACATTTATTATATGATTTCCTGCTGGAGCATTTGTATTTGCAGATGTTCCACCAAAACTCCAATTGTATGAGTAAGAAGGTGTTCCTCCAATAACAGTTACAGATACTGAACCATCAGCTTGACCATTACATAAAGCACTATCAGAAGAAATAGCTATAATTTCTAGAGTATCAGGCTCTGTAATAGTAGCGTTTGAAGTTGCTATACATCCTGAACTATCTGTTACGCTTATAGAGTAGTTCCCTGGCGATAAGCCCGATGCGGTTGATGTTATCTGACCATCAGACCATAAATAGGTATAAGGAGTTCTTCCTCCAATAGCAGTAGCAATAAGTTCTCCATCATTAAAGCCATAGCAACTTACATTATTTGTAGTGATATTATCAATATCTAATAAATCTGGTTCTTGGATATTTACTGAATCAATATCAAGACACCCTAAAGAATCCACTACAGAAACAAAATAGAAACCTTGATCTAGATTACTAAATACATTTCCTGAAGAGAAATAAGTGCTTCCACCATTATTGCTAAATTGATAAGGAGTAGACCCTCCAGTTGCAGAAGGAGTTATTATCCCATCATCAGCTCCAAAGCAAGTAATATCTTCAAAAGTAGTAAGTATACTTGGGTTTTCACCCGCTAATACCTCTGCAGTATCTGCTGGAATAGAACATCCATTATCATCAGTAACTAATACAGTATACACTCCAGGTAATAAAAAGCCAGTACTTGATGTAGTTGCGCCATTACTCCATAAATATGAGTAATTAGGAGTTGCTCCACTCGCAAGTACTTCTACCTCACCAGATGCTAGAGTTTGAGTTCCTGCGCAATATGAATTACTAATAACATTTGCCGTAGTTTGTAAAAGTGATGGTTCAGATAAAACAATTGATTCAGATGCAATACATCCATTATCATCAGTAATAGAAAGTGTATAAGAACCTGCGCTTAAATTTGTTGCGTATTCACTATTTGAGCCATTTGACCAATTAAAAGTATAAGGAGCAGTTCCTCCAAGAGGATTAGCTCCAGGATTAGTCCCATAAACAGATACTTCCCCATTGCTACCACCATTACAGCTAATTAATGAATCGGTTGTAATTATAAATGAACTTAATTCACTAGGTTCAGTTATAATAACATTTATACTATCTGAACAACCATTACCATCAGAAGTATGTAAAGAATATGTTCCTGCAAATAAACCAACATACACACCAGTATTTTGAGGTACAGGATATAAATATGGAATAAAATATTGATATGTATTTGCTCCTGTTCCACCACTAGCTATTACCTCTATTCCACTTGAAGGATCTCCGTAACAGTTTACAATTAATTCAGAATTAACATAGTCAATTTGAAGACCAACAATTGCACTTTCAGGAGTAGAAACAGTAGAATCAATAATACATCCATTAAAATCAGTAATAGAAACAGTATAGAAAGTTAAACTTGATAGATTATTTATAGAAGCTGTCGTTTCACCTGTACTCCACAAATAAGTATATGGAGCTGTGCCGTTTGGTAGTGCTGTTAGAGATGCGTTTAAAGCATTATTACATGCTGCTATTGTATCGAAAGTTAATGTCAAATCAGCCTCATCAATAAAAACATTCTCACTAAAACTACATCCGTTATCATCTGTAACTGTTACAGAATAAAAACCTGTAACTAATGAATCAGCTGTTAAAGTAGTTTGACTATCTGACCATTGATATGAATATGGAGCAGTACCAGTAGAAGGATCAACTGTAATAGTCGCAGACCCTAGTCCTGAACCACAAAATTCCGGAAGTGAATCCATAGAGTAAATCCAATCTGAAGGCTCTGTAATAGCTATTGTATCATAAGCAATACAGCTATTTGCATCAGTAACTGTTATGTAGTAATCACCATAAGTAATTGCACCAGATAAACTTGTAAAAGTTGGATTGTTAATTTGTGTAGCTCCACCACCACTAATCTCATAGACAAGAGTAAGTAAAAGCGATGGCTCATTATTAACTGTTACTGTAATAGCCCCATCTGATAAGCCATAACAACTAATAGAAGATCCTTCAACAGCATTAGCTGTAAAAAGTTGAGGCTCAGTAACTGTAAGACTAACAGTGCTTGCGGCACAACCATTATCATCTCTAAGCTTTAAATCATAAGCTCCAGCACTAAGATTATCAAATATTGAATCAGAAAAATAAGTTACCCCATCATCAATTGAAAAATCAAAAGGCAATGTTCCTCCTGTAACATTAGAAAAAGTAATCTCTCCATCAGACAAACCATTACAACTAACTCCAAAACCATTAAAAGAAGACTCAGAAGAAACATCAGTATTAAAAGTTATAGCATCTGGCTCAGAAATATATAATGAATCATTGGCAGTGCATCCATTTGCATCTTCTACTTCGACTAAGTATTCTAAATTACCAGAAAGAGTATTAAATACAGATGAGTTTTGCGACGAGCCTCCATTAATAGAATATGTATATCCTGGTGTTCCTGTTAAATTATTATCTACAAAAAACTCTATAATTCCATCACTAACCCCATTACATGAAACTAATTGATTCAAACTTAATGTTCCAGATAAATCTGCAGGATCAATTAAGGTAAATGTTTGTTGGGTTTCACATAGATTAGCATCTCGATAAAATAGAGTATATGTTCCAGATGCGAGGCCGTCAAAAACAGGATCACTTAACTGCCAGTTTATATTATCTAAAGAGTATTCAAAAGGCGAAGCTCCCGAAGTTACAACTCCAGTTATCTCGCCATCTGATAAGCCGTAGCATGAAATATCTTGACCATTATAATTTGATGAAACACTTCCGCTCACTGATAAAGAAGCAGGTTCAGTAATTATAAATGATGAAGGTGAAGATGAGGTTGTAGAGCATCCATTTGCATCAGAAACAACAAATGTATATGGGGTAAGATTAGCACATAAATTTGTAAGCGTATCAGAAGCGCCTGAAATATTAACTCCATCGATAGAATACGGAAGAGTACCTCCAGATATCGCAACTTCTTGTGAGGCATCACAATCTCCAAAACACTGATTAAAATTAATTTGAGTTGTAGTGTTTGCTAGCTCTAAAGGTTCGTTAATAGTGATTGTATCAAAACTATAAACAGATGGATCTGTAAGCACATTATTTATAAAAGCTGAATTACTTAAAAATGGAGCAGGGAAAGCTGTAACAAAAGCAAGTGAATCAACTATTAGCATGTAATAAAAACCCTCTCCGACACCATTAGCTGTTACTTGACTTCCTGTTGTTACTGAAGAAGATAAGTAAGGAACTGTTGCAAATGCACCAGGTTTAAAAACTTTTAATTGGTATGGTACAAAAGAAGAAA
>Ga0307986_10002114_pt1 | contig 14263 bp, 14 predicted proteins | sample EllFjometageno82_FD_203170 | JGI IMG/M metagenome (GOLD analysis project Ga0307986, IMG submission 203170) | Marine microbial communities from Ellis Fjord, Antarctic Ocean - #82 | ecosystem: Environmental > Aquatic > Marine > Unclassified | place: Southern Ocean | collected 2014-10-09
TTTCCAGGATTTAGTCTGCTTGGTACCAAAAAATCTCTTGCACCCTCGGGACTGGAAGATGTTAATATTGGTGTTTGAAACTCCAAGAAACCAAGTTTAGACATCTCACTTCTAATAAAAGAAATAATTTTTGACCTTAAGATAATATTATCATGAATCTTTTTTCTTCTTAAATCTAAGAACCTGTATTTAAGTCTAATTTCTTCAGCATATTCTTGATCGCTAAAAACTGGCATTGGTAATTCTTTGCAAGTACCGAGCACTTCAAATGAATTTATATTAACTTCTACTTCACCAGTTTGGAGATCAGTGTTAATGGTCTCTTTTGTTCTCTCAACAACCTTACCATTTATTTTAATTACGCTTTCTAATTGAATTTTTTCTAATGATTTAAAATTTTCGTTACTCTTATCTATGATGCACTGAGTCATCCCATAATTATCTCTTAAATCTATAAACAATAAATTTCCGTGATCTCTTTTTTTGTTTATCCAACCTGACAAAACAACATCATTACCACTGCTATCTATTGTTAACTCACCACATGTATGTGTTCTGTATTTATTCACTTATTCCTCAAGAGCTTCATTAATAATTTTAAAGTCGATTGATTTCTTTTTTTTTAAACTAATCTTGTCAATTTTATATATGAATTCAAATATTTTGCCATACGATCTCTCAATTCTTTTAATAATAAAGTCAATCAGCTTTTTATCTAGAGTAATTTGTCTATCTGATAAATTTTTTAATATCAGCGCAAACATTAGCTCATCATCAGGGTTTTGAATATTTGCAAAAAGACAGTTCTTAGTTCTAGATCGAAGATCTTCCAGTTGAAAATTGATCTCAGATATTGGTTTCGTAGATGTGATTATCAAAAACTTGTTATCTTGATCTATTATATTAAAGAGTGAATAAATAAGCTTCTCATTTATATTTAAATTTAAATCCTCTAAAACTATATTTTGGTAAGGTTTAATAGATTTAAGGTTTTCATCATTTAATGAATTAACATCAATCCTAATACCGTTAAACTTTTTCAAAAAAATATTTACTAAATGGGTTTTTCCTGAAAATTTTTCACCATTAATGTTTAAAAAATTTTTTTCCCATTTTGGCCATTTGTTAATCATTTCAAAAACGTAAAAATTACTTTTCCCAACATAAAAGTCATCATCTTTAAAGTTTTGTTCATAATCAAAATCTAATAATAATTGGTTTAAACTTTTCATTTTATAGTCCAAATATTATTTTTCATTTCTAATTCAAGATTATTTTTTTTCATATTATTTAAAAATATATTAGGTGTACTATTATAAGTAATTTTATACTGAATACTCTCACTATTAAAATTCACAATGTTAAAGCTGGCCACTAGATCCATACTATCAAGTGTTTTTTCCAACTCTATAATTTTTTTAGTTTTTTTTGAATTAATAGATATTGTTATAGGAAGCTTTATTGATGTATTAATTTCATTATTTTTTTTCCATTGATCTTCATAAATTTGTTTCAAACTTTTAACAATATTAGAAAAGTCATTATTATTTAAAATATCTACTTTGGAATAGTTTTTGTTTTCAAGTTTAAGACTATTATTTAAATTAATTTTTGAAAGTGTTCTTATGTTGCTACCTTCTTTGTTTATTATTAGTATTATACTATCAGTAATATCATATTTATTAATTAAATTTGAAAAGTCATAAGTTTCAATATCTTTTGACATTTTTTGTAACTCTATCAAATCTTCGATATCCTCACTTGGTAACAAATAATCTAATAAATCATAAGAATTTTTTTGCTCATTCCATTTGTCATAAAAAATATTATCATTAAATAGATAAATACTATTATCTTTAGTTTCTATGATGATAGGAAATAATAAGACTTTATTTCTTTGTGGTATTGATGGAAAAATATTTTTATCTTCTAAAAATTTAAGAATTTTTTTTTTATTAAATGTTGTTTCTAAATTTGCAAAATACTCATTATTTATAAATTTTTCATCACTAATAGTAAAAGAATCTATCATGCCCTTAATTACTTTGATTGGAACATTTTTAATCTTTTTTCTATCACCAGAGGTTGTAATCATTAAAATCAAATCAGAAAAGGAAATTTGAAATCCTTTATCAATTACACTATTTTTTTTAAAATTTAGCTCAAATGGAGAAGATATTTCAATGCCAGATACCTTAAACGCATTTGCATTCGAATAAGTTGTGGAAAAAAATACTATTAATAGAGAGAATAAAATAAAATAAATATATACATTCAGTAATTTATAAAATTTATTAATTATTTGCATATATTATACTAATGAAAAAAAAAAAATTTACCTATGAAAAAAGTGGTGTAAACATAAATGCTGCTGATAATTTTGTTAAATTTATATCGTCAATATCATCAAATAATAAAGGCAAAAAAAAGTTTAATAATATTGGTGGCTTCGGCTCTATAACTAATATTCCAAAAAACCTGAAAAATCCTAAAATCGTAGCTTGCACAGATGGTGTTGGTACAAAAATAGAGATAGCGAATTTACTTAACAAATATGACACTATTGGTATTGATTTAGTTGCTATGAGTGTAAACGATCTAATTGTTCAAGGAGCAAGACCACTTTTATTCTTAGATTATATTTCTATTAATAAAATTGATTTAAATAAATTAAAATCAATCCTTAAAGGAATAGTAAGGGGCTGTAAAATTTCAAACTGCGAATTAGTTGGTGGTGAAACGGCAGAAATGCCTGGTACTTATGAAAAAGGTAAATTTGATATAGCAGGTTTTGCCGTAGGTTTGATTGATGAAAAGAAAATCCTAGCAAAAAAAAACATAAAAAAAAATAACTTAGTATTGGCTGTACCATCTAGTGGTGTTCACTCAAATGGTTATTCTTTAGTTAGACATGTTCTTAAAAATAAGAAAATTAATTTGAAAAATAATTCATTTTTAAAAAAAGAATTACTAAGACCTACAAAAATTTATGTAAAAGAAGTTTTAAATTTAATTGATAGTAATCTTTTAAATGGGTGTGCAAATATTACAGGTGGTGGATTAGCAGATAATATTAAGAGAGTTATTCCAGACAAATTAGTTGCTAGTATAAATTTAAATAAAGTTAAAACCAAAAAAATTTTTAAATGGTTGAAACAAAATAACATTGATGACAAGGAAATGTTAAAAACATTCAATTGCGGAGTTGGTTTTTGTTTAATAGTTAACCCTAAAAACTTAAATAAAATTAATAAATTTTTTACAAAGGAATTTAAACCCTATGTCATTGGAAAAATAACCACAGGAAAAAATAAAGTTAAGCTTAATGGTAAAATTGACTGGTCTTAAAAAGATTAAAACAGCAGTTTTTATATCAGGAACTGGAAGTAATTTAAAAAATTTAATAAAATTTTCTAAAATAAAAAATTCACCTATATCCATAGATTTAATTTTTTCTAATACTATTAAAGCAAAAGGTTTAAGATTTTCAAATCAATTTAATATCAAAAAATATGTATCAAACTTCAAAGACTATAGAGTAGCTGAAGCAAAAATATTAAATTTGTTAAAAAAAAAAAATATAAAATTTATTTGTCTTGCTGGTTTTATGAAGATTTTATCTAAAGATTTTATTAAAAATTTTAAAGGAAAAATAATCAATATGCATCCCTCTTTACTACCAAAGTACAAGGGGCTTGATACTCATATTAAAGCTATACAAAATAAAGATAAAGTAGCAGGTTGTACTGTTCATTTTGTAACAGCAAAACTTGATTCTGGAAAAATAATTCTACAAAGAGAAGTTAAAATTTCAAAGAAAGATACCCCTACTTCTTTAACAAAAAAAGTTCTAAAACAAGAGCATAAGCTCTACCCAGCAGCTATAAAAAAAATATTTAATTAATCTTTAAAGAAAAAATCAATCTCGATTTTAGCATTTTCAACACTATCAGAACCATGTACAGAATTTTTATCAATAGAAATTCCATATTTTTTTCTTATAGTTCCTTCTGCAGCATCTTCGGGCTTAGTCGCACCCATTAACTCTCTGTTTCCTAAAACTGCATTTTCTTTTTCTAGAACCATCACAACCATAGGTCCTGAAGACAAATAAGCACATAAATCATTATAAAAAGGTTTTGTTTCATGAACTTTATAAAATTGTTCTGCTTCAGCTTTGGCTATCTGAATTTTTTTTTCTTTAACAATTTTGAAACCTTTATTTATAAACATTTCTTTGATTTCATTGTCTAAATTTCTTTCAACCGCATCTGGTTTAATAATTGATAGTGTTTGTTCTGTATTACTCATAATTATCCTCTATTAGTTGGTTTAATAATCTTACACCATAGCTAGTCGCGCCACCTGAATTTAAAGCACCACCATATTTTGAAAATGCCATACCAGCTATATCTAAGTGGGCCCAAGGTGTTTTATTTAAAATAAATCTTTGTAAAAACTGTGCTGCGGTTGTAGATCCTGCACCACCTACATAATTAATATTTTGCATATCTGCATTTTTTGAATCTATAAGTTTGTCAAAATTTTTGTGTAATGGCATTCTCCACAATTTTTCTTCCACCTTCTCGCCTGCTTCTAACAATTGTTTTGACAATTTATCATCGTTTGAAAATAGGCCCGCATATTCAGAGCCTAATGAAACTATAATAGCACCAGTCAAAGTTGCTAAATCAACCATAAACTTTGGTTTAAATTTTTTTTCAGTAAAGGTTAAAGCGTCAGCCAAAACTAATCTGCCTTCAGCATCTGTATTTAATATTTCAATTGTTTTTCCACTGTAAGATTTTACTATGTCACCAGGTCTTTGAGCATTTCCACTCACCATATTTTCAACAAGTCCCACAACACCAACAGCATTTATTTTTGCTTTTCTTAATGCTAAATTTTTCATTAAACCTACTACTGTAGCAGAGCCTGCCATATCATAAGTCATATCTTCCATAAATTTTGCTGGTTTTAACGAGTAACCACCGGTGTCAAAACAAACTCCTTTTCCAACAAAAGCTAGAGGGTTAGAGTTATTTTTTGCTCCATTCCATTCTATTGTTACAAGGTATGATCCTCGAATACTACCTTGTCCTACACCTAATAAGGCGTTCATTCCTAATTTTTTTAATTTTTTTTCATCATATATATTGATTTTTAATCCAAATTTTTTAAGTGTATTTATTCTTTTTGCATATTCATCTGGGTGCAAGATATTTCCTGGTTCCGACACAAGGTCTCTTGCAAAAAAACTTCCTTCCTCTAGGGCTTTAAATCTTAAATGATCTTGAGTAGATACTTTATTCTTTTTTCCTATAACATTTAAAGAAACAATTTTTTTATTTTTGTTTGATTTGTAAATATTAAATTCATATGATTTTAATTTCAATCCATGTAAAAAATAACCTACAAAATTTTTTATTTTATTATCAATCGTATCTGAATTTACAAAATATTCATTTTTCTTATCATAATTAATATAACTATTAAATTCAGCTCCCAAATTTTCTATATCTGATATTTTTATATTTTTTCTTATAGATATTAAAAATATTGTTTTTTTAGAATTGACTTTGAAAAAAAGTATCTTTTTTTTTAAATCACTGGTTTTTAACAAATCTGATATGTAAGAAAATTCGATATTTGATATGTTTTTTTTTAACTCATTTATGTTAAAATTTTCATCAACAAATAAAATAAGATTAGTTAATGACCTATTTACAAATTTATTTAGATAATTAATTTTTATAGACATAATTTTAAATACATTCAAAAGACGATTGATGCTATATATGATCAAAAACTAACATTTTCAATGAAAAAAATTATTTTTAACAACCTGCAGAAAGAAATATTATTATTTTTTTTAATTTCTAGTTTTGCGTTAACTTTAATTATATGGGTGATACAAGCAGTGAATTACCTTGATATAGTAACTGAAGATGGACATAGTTTTAAAGTTTATTTTTTGTTCACTCTTCTATCTTTGCCCAAAATATTTTCACAAAGTCTCCCATTCGTATTTTTTTTATCTGTTTTTTACACTGTTTCTGACTTTGAAGATAAAAACCAACTATTAATTTATTGGACTCATGGCATTAGCAAATTGCAAGTGGTTAATAAAATTATTCAACTTTCAATAATACTTGTATTAATTCAAATTGTTTTTTCTACAATTATTGTTCCCTATGCCCAAGATAAATCAAGATCTTTTATTAGAAATTCAAATTTAGATTTTTTTCCAAATTTAATTAAACCTAAAAAATTTATTGATACTGTTAAAGGCCTAACAATTTTTATTGACAATAAGAATGGTGATGGCTCATATAACAATATACTTTTAAAAGATGAGTCAAATAGTAATAATATTCAAATAATTATCGCACAAAAAGGTAGGATACTTTTGAAAGAAAATAAAAAAACACTTTTACTTGATAATGGTGAAATAATTACCGTTAATAAAGATAAAAAAACAACTTCATTTAATTTTAGTAGTACCCAATTTGATTTAGAGAAGTATTCAACTAAAACTACAAAAACACCTAAAGTACAAGAGATAGCTACTATTAATTTACTTAAATGTGTTAACTTTTTAATTAATACTGCTAATTCAATTACTGTTATTAAAAATCTAAATTGTAATTCTGATTTTTTAAAAAATATTTATCAAGAATTATATAAAAGAATTTATTTACCCATTTATATAATTCTATTAAGTTTAATTTCTTCCTTAATATTATTAAGATCTAAAAATACAAATGGATATTTTTCATTTAAAATTAAAATATTTTTGACAGGTATTTTTTTTTTAGTAATCTCGGATATAATATTAAATTTTACAGGTAATAAAATTATGAACGATTTAATATATTTAATGATCCCAATTTTATCTTTTTTTATAATTTATCGAATTTTAGTTTTTAAATTAAAGGTAAAAAAAATAAAATGATACTAAAAGTATATCAAAATTATATAATTAAAAAATTTCTATTAAGTGTTTTTAAAGTATCGTGTATATTTTTTGGATTACTAATTATCCTAAGTATGTTTGAAGAAATTTCATTTTTTTCTGAAGCTGATGTGAGTGTTTTTTTTCCAATTATTCTTGTGTTGCTCAATTCATTTTCAGTTCTAAATCAATTATTTCCATTCATTTTTTTAATTGGAGCTCAGTTTTTTTTTATTAATTTTATTGATTCTAACGAATTTAATGCTTTTAAAAGTTATGGATTAAGTAATATAAAAATCCTAAAAGTTATTACTCTAACTTCTTTTGTATCAGGTGTTGTTATTGTTACTTTGTTTTATAACTTTTCAGCTATATTAAAATTTAAGTATATTGATCTAAAAAATCCCTACAGCAATGATAGCCGCTACCTTGCCAGTGTAACTGAGAATGGTTTATGGATAAAAGATGAGCATAAAGAACAAGTGTATTTTATTAATGCTGATAAAATTTCTTTAAATAAACTACATAATGTTGAAATTCTAGTTTTAGACAAAAATTTTTCTTTAATTAAAAAAATTTTTTCTCCAGCAGTAAATATATTAAAAAATGAATGGTTGATGACTGATGCAATAATTACAGATCAAAATGTAAAAACTTTAAAAATAGATAATTATGCTTTTTATTCAAACTTCAATTATCAAAAAATCAACAATCTGTATTCTGATTTATCCTCCTTAACTTTTTTTGATCTATTAAAACTTCGTAATGACTATCAAATAATCAATTACTCAGTGACAGATGTAAATATTCATATTACAAACCTTTATGCATATCCTTTTTATTTAACGGTCATAACTATTTTGTCTAGTATTATAATGATAAATATACGTCACCAAAAACCTAAAATATTTTACATCTGTGGAGGAATAATTTTTTCTGTTTTAATTTACTATATAAACTTTTTTTTTATCGCTTTAGGAAAAAATGAACAAATCCCTTACACACTTTCAATTTGGTTGCCTATTTTCCTTCTTCTAATCTTAGTACTTATTGGAGTTATTAGATTAAATGAAAAATAATTTTATAAAATTTTTATTAACCTTAATATTATGTTTTAATATAAACGACTACGTTAAATCAGAAGAGCTTATTTTTAAAAGTGACACAGTAGAATTAAAAGATAATGGAAATATTATTGAGGCAAAAAATGGAGTGATAATCCAAGGTATTAATAATATTAAAATCAATGCTAAGAATTCCTTTTACAATAATTTAAATTCTGAATTATTACTTAAAGATGATGTTGTATTTTATGACAATGAAAAGAATATTAAAATAACAAGTGATGAAGTTTTATATAAAAGAAAAATAGAAAAAATCATATCAAGTGGAAAAACACAAATACAGTTAACAAATAACTATAAGATCATTACAGATAACATAGAATATTTAATAAAAAAAAACATTATTCAGTCCAACTCTAAAACTGTCTTATTGGACAAATTTAATAACCAAGTAAATGTAAGCGATTTTAAATATTTAACTGATAAGAAATTATTTTATGGAAATAGTATAAATATGATTGATATAGATAAAAATAATTATTTACTTGAAAACGCAATGATCAATTTAAATAATAATACACTTCTTGCAAAGGATGTGGAGATTAATTTTGCTAAAAGTATTTTTGGAAATTCAAATAATGATCCTCGGCTAAAAGGCACTTCACTTTCTAAAAATAATAATACAACTATTATTAAAAATGGAGTTTTTACATCTTGTAAAAAAAATGATGACTGCCCTCCATGGAGTTTACAGTCTTCAGAGATAACGCATGATAAGATCAAAAAAACTATTAACTATAAAGATGTATGGTTAAAAATATATGATAAGCCAGTCTTTTATTTCCCAAAATTTTTTCATCCAGATCCATCTGTGAAAAGACAGTCTGGGTTTTTAATGCCAGGCGTTATCAATTCTTCTACTAGTGGTAATTCGATAAAAATTCCATATTTTGGAGCTTTATCTGAAAATAAAGATTTTACGGTAACACCTAGGCTCTATTTCAATGGTGATTTAATGGTCCAAAATGAATTCAGGCAAGTGGAAAAAAACTACAAAAATATAATCGATTTTAGTTTAAAAAATATGAACGGTAAAAATAAGTCACATTTATTTGCCAATTCAAAAATTGATTTTAATTTAGACAATTTTGACTATTCAAACTTAGAAATTAATGCTGAAACAACGTCTCATGACACGTATTTAAAAGCTGAAAATATTAAAACACAAAAAAATTTCAGTAGCAGTAGGATGAGTAGTTATTTAAATTTTGACATATCTAAAGAAGATTTGGATATAACGATTAAGTTTAACGTCTACGAAGATTTATCCAAAGCTAATGAAAGTGATAAATATGAATATATTTATCCAAATTTTATAATAAATAAAAGTTTGATAACAACTCTAGATTCCATCGGCAGTTTAAATTATCAAGTTTCTGGTGCACAAAGAAAATATGAAACAAATAAAACTGAACAATTATTAATAAATGATTTTATTTTTTCATCTAAATCTTATTTTTCAAAATTTGGCTTTAAAAATGATTATGATCTATCTTTTAAAAACACAAATAAAGAGGGTAAAAATTCTTCTACCTATAAAGATAACTTGTCATCAAGTTTTTATTCTTTATTAAATTTTAATTCATCAATTCCATTAATAAAAAAGACTAAAAACTATGAAAAAGAATTTATACCAAAATTATCTCTATTTTTAAGTCCAAACAAATCTGAAAATATAATAGGCCTGGATAGAAAAATTGACAATATTAATGTATTTCAAAAAAATAGGCTTGGTCTAAGTGAATCTTTGGAAGGTGGCCAATCAGTAACACTTGGTGCTGAATATAATGTTAATCAAATTAATGGATCAAATATATTAAAAATTAATTTAGCTCAAATTTATAGAGATAATAATGACAATAATTTACCAACTACATCAACTATGAATAATAAAATATCTGACTTATTTGGTGATGTTAAATTAAATACTAATAAATATTTAAATTTTGAATATAATTTTTCATTAGATAATGACCTTGAAACTTTAAATTACAATATGATTAAATCAACTCTATCTGTAAATAATTTTGTAACTACTTTTGAGTTTTTAGAAGAAAATAATGAAATAGGGAACGCTAGCTACCTTCTAAACGAGACCAGTTTAGCTTTAAATAATCATAGTAAAATATTATTTCGTGAAAGAAAAAACAAAAAAACTGACCTTAGAGAATTTTACAATTTAATGTACCAGTACGAAAATGACTGCTTAGTTGCTTCGCTAGAGTATAATAAGGACTATTATTCAGATAGAGATTTAAAACCTAATGAAGAATTATTTTTTTCACTAACAATAACCCCCCTGAGCACATTTAATACACCTAGCCTATCAAAATAATGTTTAAAAAAATCTTTATATTATTGGCTATAATAAATTTATTATCAAATAAAGTTATTGCTGAAAATAAATATGAAATCATAGTGAATATTAACAGCCAAATTATTACTAATTTTGATATTCAAAAAGAAACTAAATACTTGTTTGCTCTAAATCCATCATTGGATAACTTATCGAAAAAACAGATAAAAGAAATATCTAAAAAATCATTGATTAGAGAAAAAATAAAAGAAAATGAAATATTAAAGTATTACATAATCAATTATGAAGATCCCCAATTAGCAATATTTCTCATAAATATTTATAAAAGACTAGGTATTGTAGATGAGGCTGAATTTAATACTTATTTGTCAAAATTCGATTTGGACATAAGCTCAGTTATCAAAAAGATAGCGATAGAAAAAGCTTGGAACAAACTAATATTTGATAAATTTAGAAACCAGATAAGTGTAGATGAATTAAAAATAAAAGAAGAACTTGAAAAAAAATTGGATAAATCAGAAATTCAAACTAGCTTTTTAATATCAGAGATTTTATTTCAACCAAAAAATGAAAAAGAATATCAAGATATCTACAATAATATTATTAAAACAGTAGAAGAGAACTCATTTAAATCTGCTGCATCAATCTACAGTATATCAGATTCGTCAATCAATAGTGGAGAGATTGGTTGGGTAAAAAAAAATGAAATTTCTAAATTAATTTACAAAGAATTAAATAAATTAAAAATTGGTGATATTTCACAGCCAATAAAAGTTGCGTCTGGTTTTTTAATGATTTATTTAGAAGATTTAAAAAAAGTAGAACAAGAAATCAATCTAGATCAAGAATTAAAAAAAATTATTATGGTTGAAAAAAATAGACAATTAAATGAATATTCAATTATTTATTACAAAAAAATTGAAAAGCAAATTTTTATAAATGAAAAATAAAGCTATACTAATAGTTGCTGGTGAACCCAACAGTATTTTTTTAGAAATTTTCTTTAAGTCTTTGGTAAATAATAATTTTAAAACTCCTATTATATTAATTGCTTCCAAAGACTTACTCATAAAACAAATGAAGCAATTAAAATTTAATTTTAAAATTAATTTAATTAATGAAAAAAATATTTTTCTTAATGTGTTAAATAATAAAAAAATTAATATAATAAATATTGACTATAAATTTAAAAAAAATTTTAATAAAATATCTAAAAATTCAAACACATATATTGAAAACTGTTTTAATACTGCTTTATCCCTTTTAAAAACAAATACATTCACAGGATTAATTAATGGACCAATATCAAAAAAAACTTTTTTAAAAGAAAAATTTTTTGGTATGACAGAATACTTTGCTAGTAAAACTTTGAATAAAGATAAATTTGCCATGCTAATTTACAATAAAAAACTGTCTGTAAGTCCACTTACTACTCATATACCTTTGAAAGATGTTTATAAATCGATAACAAAAAATAAAATAATTAATCTAGTAATTTTAATAAATGAGTTTTATAAAAAAAAATTTAAGAAAATTCCTAAAATTGCTATTACAGGACTAAATCCGCACTGTGAAAGTAACTATAACAATAGTGAAGAAGAAAAAATAATCAAACCTGCTATCAAATCCTTAATTAAAAAAAAATTTAATGTAAATGGCCCATTTCCAGCTGATACTATTTTTATGCAAAAAATTTCAAAAAAGTATGACGTTGTAATTGGTATGTATCATGATCAAGTATTGGTGCCGATGAAAACATTATTTGGTTTTGATGCTATAAACATCACTCTTGGTTTGCCCTTTATTAGAATCTCGCCAGATCATGGTCCAAATGAAAAAATGATTGGTCTAAATAAGTCTAATCCACAAAGTTTAATTCAAGCAATTAAATTTTTGGATATAAAGTGAATATTAAACCTAAAAAAAGTCTTGGACAAAACTTCCTGATAGATAGAGAGGTACTTGAAAAAATTGTATCTATAACTGATGTTACTGGCAAAGAAGTCTTAGAAATTGGTCCTGGTAGTGGAAATTTAACTACATATATTTTAAAACAAAAACCAAAAAAACTCTATGTTGTAGAAAAAGATGATGAATTAGTCATATTACTAAGAGAAAAGTTTGATACTGCAATAGAAATTATCAATGCTGATATCTTAAAAATATCTGAAAGTAATATCTCGGAGCAAAAACTATCTGTCTTTGGTAATTTACCTTATAATATATCAACTGAAATCCTATCTAAATGGATTCTTAATATTGGTTCAAGTTTCTGGTTCGAAAGTCTCGTTTTAATGTTTCAAAAAGAAGTTGCTGATAGAATTATATCTGAATTTAATAAATCTAATTATGGCAGACTATCAATTTTATCTAGCTGGAAATTGAATGTAAAAAAAATATTAGACATTAAGCCAAAAAGCTTTTCACCTAGACCTAAAATAGATAGTTCTTTACTATTATTTACGCCAAGAGAAAATTTTTTTAAATTAAAAGATCCTAAAAACCTTGAAAAAATTACTAGAATATTTTTCAGTCAAAGAAGAAAAATGTTAAAAAAACCCTTCAATCAAGTTTTTGATAATGGGAAAGAAGTTGCAGAAAAATTTGGTATTGATCTTAATCTTAGGCCTCAAAACCTTGAGCCAGAAGTATATTTTAAACTTGTAAAAGAATATGAAGACTTAAGAGGTTAGCTTTTCAACATGTTTTCTAATGAAATCTTTATCATAGTCTTTTGAACCATTGTTAACTTCAGCATCAATTAAGCTGCTAATTTTAGAATAACATTCCTCCAGATTGTCGTTAATAATTACGTAATTGTAATTAATCCAGTGCAAAACATCTCTACTAAATTCTTTCATACGCTCTTCTACTATTAGCTTATCTTTCATGTCTCTATTTGATAGTCTTTCAAATAGTACCTCTTTGCTAGGAGGTAGAATAAAAAAAGTAATTAATTTATAATTTAATTTTTTATTCTTGATTTGATCAGCTCCCTGCCAATCAATGTCAAATATTACATTTTCACTTTTTTCTAATTTTTCAATAACTGGTGTTCTAGTTGTTCCATAAAGATGGTTAAATACTTTTGCATATTCTAAGAATTCTTCATTCTTTATTAATTTTTCAAATTTATAATGATCAACAAAGTAGTAATCTTTGTCTGCAATTTCGTTAAGTCTAGGCTTTCTTGTAGTGTGTGAAATTGAAATATGGAAATTTTTTTTTTTAGAAAGAAGTTTTACTAATGTTGTTTTACCTGCCCCAGATGGGGATGATAAAATTACCATTATCCCATCTTTTTTTATGGACATCTAATTTCTAGTTTGCTTTGCCTGCTATAAAGTTAACGGCATCACCTACAGTAAGGATTTTTTCAGCTTCGCTATCTGAAATTTCTGAACCAAATTCTTCTTCAAAAGCCATTACTAATTCGACTGTGTCTAAACTATCTGCTCCAAGATCATCTATAAAGCTTGAATCATCTAATACTTTAGCTTCATCAATACCTAAGTGGTCTGCTACAATTTTTTTAACTTTGCTTGAAATCTCTTCTGACATAATGTTCCTTTTTGTTATATTTCGTTAATAGTTCAAAAAGTAGTTTTGTCAACCCAAATACATGCCTCCATTAACATGTAATGTTTCTCCATTAATATAGTCTGATTGATCCGAGCTTAAGAAATTAACTGCATTAGCTATATCCTCAGGTTTACCTAGTCTATTAGATGGAATTTTAGCAATTATTGTTTCTTTAAATTTTTCATCTATCTGGTCTGTCATAGCAGTACTTATAAAGCCTGGGGATATGCAATTAACGTTAATATTTTTTTTTGCATATTCAATTGCTAAGCTTTTTGACATTGC
>Ga0307986_10002115_pt1 | contig 14261 bp, 13 predicted proteins | sample EllFjometageno82_FD_203170 | JGI IMG/M metagenome (GOLD analysis project Ga0307986, IMG submission 203170) | Marine microbial communities from Ellis Fjord, Antarctic Ocean - #82 | ecosystem: Environmental > Aquatic > Marine > Unclassified | place: Southern Ocean | collected 2014-10-09
AATTTAGTTTTTTGTTTTCTAAAGTATCAAATTTACCCTTGTCAGAAGCAGTGGATTTTATTTTAGCTAAATTTCCTTTTTTATCTTCGAATAATTCTTTTGTAAATTATTTTATAGAAGATATTTTTGAATTTTCAAACACCAAATCCCATTCTGTTTTAGAATATTTAGAGCATTGGAAAATTAAAAAAGATGATTTACGAATAGCCATGCCTGAAGGAGGTAATTCTATTCAAGTCATGACAATTCATAAAGCAAAAGGACTAGAATTTCCAGTTGTTATTTTACCTTTTATGGATACTCCAATTTATCCCACAAAAAACAATAAGAAAGTTTGGTTTCCTTTTGAAAAAAAAATTGGAAAAAAAATTGAATGGTGTTGGATAAATTATTCAAGAGAACTTGAGCTTTATGGAGAATCTGGATTAAACCTTTATCAAAAGAATCGATTAGAACAAGAGTTGGATGCTTACAACGTACTATACGTTGCTTTAACCCGCCCTAAAAATCAATTATACATTATAACACAAGAAATGGGTTCTGTAAAGGGCACAAGCTATGCTGATCTTTTTAATGATTTTGTTTTGTCTGAAGGATCACTTCTGGAGGAAAAACATCCTTTTGAATGGGGTGTTAGAAGTTCAAAAAAGAATATTACAAAAATCAAGAACCAAACACAAAAAATAAAACTAAGTCTTGGAGTATCAACAAAATGGAAAACCCGATTGATTGCTTCAAAAAAACCAGATAAACTAAGATTAGATGCTCAGCAAACAGGTCTATTAATTCATGATCTTTTAGCTAAAATAACTAATGCAGAAATGCTTTCTAGGGTTTTAGAAGAACACTTTTTAATAGGAACCTATGATGAAAACATACAACGTTCTATTTCAGATAAACTTTTAGAAATCATAAAGCATCCTTCTATCAGCAAATTCTATCAGGAGAATTATCATGTGCTATGTGAAAAGGATATACTAATTCCAAATGGTGAAACCATTCGACCAGATCGGATGAATATTTCAAAAGACGGTTCAGCTAGTTTGATAGATTACAAAACAGGAAAACCAAAGCAGTCAGACACAAATCAAATTAATTTCTATGGATCTATTTTAGAAGAAATGGGTTATTTATCAATTAAAAAATTTCTAGTTTATATTGATGATGATGTAAATGTTGAAATGATTAATTGAGTTTAAAACACAATAAAACAAGAAGATTTTCCTAGTTAAAACAAGGATAGCTTAACTCAATTTTTTACATTTAGGGATGCAAACTTTTTTAGACGATGTTGCTAAAATTATTTTAACTTCAAAACATGAATTGGATCGGGTTAAGATTATTGTTCCTAGTATTCGTGCAACAATTTTTTTAAAAGAGGCTTTAAAAAAAGTCATTAATAAGCCCCACATAGCCCCAGAAATCATTAGTATAGAAAGCTTTTTAGAAGATCTTTCAGGGTTGCAATCAATTTCAAAAATTGATTTACTTTATTTTTTTTATAACCTCTACCAGAACGAAACTCCTGAAAAAGATCAAGACACTTTCAGCCAATTTTTTAATTGGGCACCTACTCTTTTGCAAGAGTTTAATGAAATTGATGCTCAGTTGGTTGACCCAAAATCAATATTCAGTTTTATGGGTGCAGTTGATGCTCTTGAAAAATGGCAATCCGAAGGAGAAGGATATCTAATTAAGCATCATATAGAATTTCAAACTAAGGTACCAAAATACTACAATGAACTCTATTTGGAATTATTGAGGAATCAAAAAGCCTATTCAGGGATGCAACTCAGAGAAGCAGTTAGTAACTTAGAATTTTACACAAACTCAGTAGACATTCCTTTTCATTATTTTGTAGGATTTAATGCATTGACACTATCAGAACAAACCATTATTCAAGAATTAATAGCAGCTGATAAGGCAGAAATATTATGGGATATTGATCATGATTTTTATAGTGATCCATTCCATGGAGCAGGTTATTTTATACGCAACTATTTTTCAAATTGGAAGCCCCTTAAAAAAAAATCGAAATTAAACTTCCCAGCTTTCTTTTCCAATCCCAAAAAAATTGAAATCATTAGTGCTGCAAAAAATATCATGCAAGCTAAAACATCAGTTCAGTTAGCATCATCACTTTATTCTAAAAACCCAAATGAATCTACAGCTATTGTTCTAGGCGATGAGGGATTGCTTCCCCCAATATTATCAGCACTTCCCAATGAAGGTATGACTTGGAATGTGACTATGGGATATCCCTTAAAGAACACCGTAATTGTCAGCTTTTTTTCAAAACTCTTTGATAGCCTAGAAGGACTCCAAAAGGAAGGGTTTCAGTATAATCACATTAAAGACCTAACCCAGACAGCTCAAATTGGAATGTTTTTAAATAAATCAGGATTTGATATTAATCAATTACTTTCCAGCTACGAGCATACCAATATGTTTTATATTCCCTCTCAGGAGTTGGTTAATAAGTCCAAGTCAGCAAACCTTCTTTTTAAGCCATTTGAGAAAACATCAATTTTTTTAAATCGCATGAAATTTTTTTCACAAATATTTTTAGAATTTCAGAATTCTCAGAATACAGATTGGGTTTTAGTTGAATGTTGCAAGAAAATCATTTCTTTATGGGAATCTATAATTGAAAGTCATCTTGAAAAAAATTATATGAAGACACTATTGGATGTTAAAATGATTTTTGAGTTGATGGTGCAAAAAGAACAAATAGATTTTACTGGAGATGCCCTCTCTGGTGTTCAGATTATGGGTGTTCTAGAAACTCGTTTGTTAGACTTTGACAATGTTATAATAACTAATTTAAATGAAGGTATTTTACCTTATGGAAAAACTCCTTTTTCGTGGATTCCTTTTGATATCCGAAAGAAATTTGGGATGAATACTTTTATAGAGCAAGATCATCTTTATGCATATCACTTTTTTAGACTAATTCAGCGGGCAAAAAATGTATTTTTGATATATAATTCTATTCCAGAAGGACTTTTTTCAGGAGAAAAAAGCAGGTTTATAAAACACTTGGAATATTTTAAGTCACCCAAACATGAATTGGTGTATAAGCAAGCTGATCTAGATCTGGGAAATCCATATTCAACACAAAAAGAAGCTTTTAAAACAAAAGCTGTTTTAAAGCAGTTAGATGAGATTGGAAAGGAAGGTTTTTCTCCTTCATCACTTTCTCAATACATTCGAAATCCCTATTTGTTTTACGAGCAAAGGATGTTAAAAATAAAACCTCAGGATTCGCCAGAGGAACATCTTACTGCTTTAGACAAAGGAACTGTTATTCACGAAGTGTTAGAAGAGTTATATCAACCTTATTTAATTAAGGAAATGAAAAAAGAATATTATGATCAGATGCTTTTAAATCTCACTGAAAAAATAGAAATCACTTTTAATAAACATTATAAAAACGATGTTTTAAAAACAGGGAAGAATTTTCTAATTTATAAGGTTACGGAAAGTGTACTAAGAAATTTTTTAGTTAAAGAAAAGGCTGAAATAAAAAAAGGAAACACCTTAAAAATCTTATCCCTTGAGCGTAAATTCTCCATTCCTGTTTTAGTTCAAAAAATCCAAAAAACAATAACTATAAAAGGTACTGTAGATCGAATTGATCAATGGAATGGTGATATTCGATTTGTAGATTATAAAACGGGAAATGTAGCAGCAAAAAATCTTACTTTTACGAATTGGAACGAAATAATACTTCACTTTGAAAAAAGTGCTTTGTTCCAAGTCCTTCTTTATGCTTATATATTTAAAGAGGAATATAAAAACCAAAATGTTTTAGTTGGAGTTATTCCATTAAAAAGCTTTGAAAGTCAATTTTTACCTGTTCAGGTAAAAGAAAACTCAAAGAAAAAAGAAATTTTAATGATGACCGAATCAGTTTTTAAAGCTTTTGAAAACGAATTATTTGAGTTAATAAAAGAAATTTACAATCCTTCAATATCATTTGTAAATAATGATAAAACGTAAATTTGGCAAAAAAGCATATGCTATTAATGATTCTAACATAGTTATTTTTTTAATACTTTTACTATTTGTTACAAGTGATTCACAATAATTTTTTATAATAGCAGAATAGAATCCCATAATTATGTCAAAAAAAGATGATTTTGATAAAATAGACACCAATAAAGATGGAGTCATTTCAGAGGAAGAATATGCAAATGCATCCAAATCTGCAGGAATTGAAAGGAAAAACCTCAATTGGTTTTTAAAGATAATAACTCTAGGAGATCGTTTTGATATTAAAGATTTTTTCGATCGATTTAAAAAGTCAATGATTGAATTTGTTATTTTAGTTTTTGGTGTAACAGTCTCTTTTGGAATAGAGCAACAAGGAGGTGAATCAGACAATAGAGCTGATGGTATAGAAAATTTAGAAAATTTGAGAGAAGAAATCGATAAAATGATTTCTTACACTGATATTTACATTGAACAAATTGATTGGGTAGCAGCTTTATACAGAAAACAATATGACAGATGGGATCAAGATAATGATAGTATTTTTATTGATTTCATGGATGACGAAGAAGAGCCAGATGGGAAGTATTATTTTGCTCCAATGGGACAATATACTCAGCGAGATCCCTTTAATCCTCCGCGGGTAAATTTCGAGGCCATTAAATTAGATGGTACTTTTCGGTTATTACCCAAGGAAGTTGGGTTAGATATGACAAATATTTATGATGGAACTGAGCTAAAATATTTGATTGAAAATACAGGTAAAAATGAGGAGCGTTATGTCACTCAATTTGTTGATCGAATAGCAAATAAATGGGTATATGATTTGCCATGGGTTGATGTTGATTATGATGAATTCTGGATACAAAATCGAAAGTATATTCAAAACGATAAGTTTATGCAATATAATCTCTTCAAGCGACTTGAATTATGGGAGTTTAAAATACAAGGTCAACTCCAAAACTATAAAAATTCTTTAATTAAAAGCACGAAATTGTTAGATTCTGTTATTGCTGTTCGTGACAGTGAATATGAATTTATTTGGTGGGTTCTAAACCCTAAAGATTAGTACCACAAATTAATTTAGAGACAACTTTTCCTGAAATCAAAGCTGGAGGCACTCCCGGCCCTGGAACTGTTAACTGACCTGTGAAAAATAGATTTTTCACTTTCTTACTTTTCAACTTAGGCCTTAAAAAAGCAGTTTGAAGCAACGTATTTGCTAACCCATATGCGTTGCCCTTGTAAGAATTATATTCTTCCACGAAATCATTAACACAAAAAGACTCACAAAAGAGCATACTTTCTTTTATAGACTGTTTAGTTAGTTTTTCTAAACGCTCTAAAACAAGTTTTAAATAATGTTCTCTTAATTCAGGGGTGTCTTCAATCCCAGGAGCAATGGGTATTAGCAAAAAGCAAGCTTCCTTTCCTTTGGGAGCCATACTGGAATCAGAAATAGAAGGAAAATTCGCATAAAAAAGCGGATTATCCGGCCATTTTGGGTCATCATAAATTACTCGAGCATGTTCTTCAAAATCTACATCAAAAAACAGCATATGATGTGAGGCGTTTTCAACTTTTTTATCTAAGCCAATATAAAACAGTAAGGATGAAGGAGCAAAGACTTTTTTATTCCAATATTTTTCACTGTACACCCTGTGTTTTTCATCTAATAAGCTTTCAGAATGATGATAGTCTGCTCCTGAAAGCACAAAGTCGGAATGAATTAGTTCTCCATTTACCTTAACACCAGTTGCAGTTCTTTTTTCATCTACTAAAATTTTCTCAATATTTGATTTTGTATAAAAATTAACTCCCAAGGATTTAGCTAGAGAAACCATTCCTTTAACAATACTATACATTCCTTTTTCAGGATGCCATGTTCCTAAACCAAAATCAGCATAATTCATGAAATTATAGAAAGAAGGAGTATTGGACGGTTTAGCACCTAAAAAAAGAATTGGGAATTGGAGTATTTGCCTTAGTTTATGACTTTTAAAATCTCTATAAACGTCTTTTTGTATTGTGCTTAAAAAAAGGCGAATTTTCTTAATAGTTGCTGTTGTAACTAGTTCAAGTGGAGAAAGTCCAGGCCGATAAACCATATTTTTGACTGCGAGATCGTAATTATCTTTAGCCAATTCAATAAGGCGTTTTAGCTTAGCACTACTTCCCAATTCCTCTTCTTCAAAGACAGTATAAATTTTTTCTAAAGAATCTCCAATCGAAATTATTTCATCTTCTCCAAAAACAACTTTATATCCTGGATCAAGACGTTCTAAATTATAAAAATCTTTAGTTGTTTTACCAAAATCATTGTAAAAAGACTCAAATACATCGGGCATCCAATACCATGACGGCCCCATATCAAAAGTGAAACCCTCTTTTTTCAGCTGGCGAGCTCTCCCCCCAAGAGTTTCATTTTTTTCATAAACATGAACTTCAAGACCTTTTTGAGCGAGGTAAGAGGCTGCTGAGAGTGATGAAAAACCAGAGCCTATAATCACAATCTTTTTCTTCATAGAAAAACAAAGATATTACATAAAGAAGGGCCAAGAAAAATTATTATTGCTAATTAATTTTGAACTGCCCAAGAAATTCCACGAGTCATGAGAGTCCACACTTCATCTTTTTCTAATACATCTGCTGAATGTCCCAAAGAAGAATAGAAGACCCTTCCTTTTCCATATCTTTTAGTCCAAGCTACTGGAACTATGACACCTTCAATCCAATTGTCATGATCTCCTGAAAATTGAGTAGAAGCTAGAATATTTAAGTTTGGATCTACGTGCATATAATATTGCTCTGAGAAGATTGAAAAATCAGCAATTTCTTTTGTGATTGGATTATTAGGGTCAGTTATATTTACTGTATAATTTACTTGTCCTCCAGGGTGTTTAACAAACTGACCTCCAACCATATATTGAAATTCGGTATCCTCTCTAAAAGAATCACCTAATCCACCATGACATCCAGCTAAACCAACTCCTTTAGAAATTGCTTTTTGAAGCGCTTTTGATTCGTTGGGTTTGATTTTACCCATGGTAATGTGCTGAATGATAAGATCTATCCCATCCATAATAATTGTATTAGTGTATATTTCTGTTGATTCAGAAAGGGTGACTGAGGCATTTTGATTTTCTAACCAACCTGCTATTTTTTTTGCAAAAAAATCAGGTTTATGTCCTTGCCAACCTCCATATACAATCAATATTTTTTTCCCCTCAAAAGCCAATTTTTTTTCTTGTCCTTTTGAGGAAACAGAAATCGACATAATTAAAATATAGAGTAAGAATGTTTTCTTTTTCATGGCAAAATGTGTTTAATAGAGAATCATCTATTTTTTCTAAAATGGTGAATTTCTTCAACAAATGATGCACTAATAATCCCGGTAGGAATTGCTACCACTGCAATTCCAATAAGTGAAATGATAGATGCAAACACTTTGCCCCAAATTGTAATTGGAATAACGTCTCCATAGCCAACTGTTGCTAGAGATACTGTTGCCCACCACATAGATGCTGTAATGCTTGAAAAAACCTCTGGTTGAGCCTCATGTTCAAGGAAATAAATTGCAGAAGCAGAAAAAAGTATTGTGAGTAAAGAGAGAAATAATGTAAAATATAATTCATTCTTAACGGAACTTAAAGCTTTGATAAAGAGCTGTAAGGATTTACTTCCCCTTCCCAGCTTGAAAATTCTTGTTAAACGGAATAGTCTCAGGATTCTGAAAAAACGCCCATCGAGTAAGACGAATTGTTTTAAGTAAAAAGGAAGAATAGAAATTAAATCTATTATTCCAAAAAAGCTGAAGATATATTTACTTACTCCCTTCCATTTTAACTCCTTGTAACTAATATAAACTCTATATAAATACTCAAAACTGAAAATGATAATGGAAATCAATTCAAAATAGGAAAAAATTGTTCCAAAACGCTGTTTCATAAAAACATGCGATTCCAAGATCATTGCCAAAATGTTTGCGATTATTAGACTATAAATAAATACATCAAATTTTTTAATTTTTTTCATATCAGGCAATTGTATTTTTATTTAAAAATTAGACTCAAAAAACTTAACAATCAATTAGTTACTATCCTTTTTTGTTTTTTTGAAGAAATAAAATTAAACTAAGTTAAACAGAATAAATTGTTTTTTTCTAAATTTTTTTTGTGCAACATATTTTTGTTAAGTTTAAATTCAATTTGGTTTCAAAACGTCTTTGAAGATTACTTTCATTAAGTTTAGGTTCTATAATCCTTATCAGAGACGTTTTGTTTTATACTTTTTAATTTTTTCCATTTTGGCAATTAAGCTTTTAGATCATCTATAAATATTATGAAAGGTATTACTACAGTATCCTTTTTCACCTTCAAAAAAAATAAATTCTGGGCTTTCAAACAGATGGGATTAGCCCACTATCAAATGAAAAATATTGAAGGACTCAGTTTTTTTAAATTTCTTGGAACAGGAGGAGGAGGAGGATTCAGTTTGTGGCCTGATTTTTCTACTTATGCTTTTTTAGGAGTATGGGATGAATTAGAATTTTTTTCAAGTTGTATGAATGAAAACTCTATTTTTTTAAATTATAAAGAAAAGGCTAAATCTCAAAGAAACCTTATTTTACAGCCTATCAAAAGTCAAGGAAAATGGAGTGGAATTAATCCTTTTATTCCTTTTGAAACTATTATTGACCAAAACTTAAAAGCAGTTGTTATTACAAGAGCAACCTTACGTTGGAATCGTCTTTTTTCTTTTTGGAAATCTGTACCTGTTGCTAGTAAAGCTATTGAGTCAGCAAAAGGAATTCAATATTACAAAGGAATAGGCGAATGGCCCTTTATTCAGCAGGCAACGGTAAGTATTTGGGATGATTTTGATGCTGTAACTTCATTTGCATACAAAGATAAAAAACATGCAGAAATCATAACAAAAACACGTCAGAAGAAGTGGTACAAGGAAGATCTTTTTTCAAGATTTAATTTAATTTCAGACACTTCACACACTTTTTAATTATGAAAAAAGCAATTGTAATCGGAGCAGGTGTAGCAGGATTAGCCACAAGTATTCGATTGGCGTTAAAGGGATATCAAACACAAGTTTTTGAAGTCAATAAATATCCTGGTGGTAAAATTTCATCTTTTCAATTGAATGGATATCGATTTGATGCGGGTCCTTCTTTATTTACAATGCCTCATTTTGTAACAGAACTTTTCGAATTGGCAGGTGAAAACCCTAATGATCATTTTGAATATCAAAAAATAGAAGTTTCATGTAATTATTTTTGGAGTGATAAAACTAGATTTAAAGCTTATTCAGACCAAACCTCTTTTTTACAAGAAGCAGAAAAAATATTCGGTGAGCCAAAAGGCAACATTGAAAAATATTTAAATAGAGCAAAAAAAAAGTATGGATTAACAGAGGCTCTTTTCCTAAAGCAATCTCTACATAAATTAAAAACTTTTCTTTCCACAGATACCTTAAAAGCAATTTCTCGACTTCACATATATGAATTACAAAAAACTCTTCATCAAGCAAATGAAGAGGCATTTTCTTCGCCTCATTTGGTTCAGTTTTTTGATAGATATGCTACATATAACGGTTCAGATCCTTATCAAACTTCAGGAATGATGACCCTGATTCAACACTTGGAATCATCTTTCGGTACTTTTATTCCAAAACAAGGAATGGTGAGTATCTCCAATTCATTATATGATTTAGCTGTTCGTCTTGGAGTAGATTTTAAGTTTGAAACACCTATTGAAGAAATTAATGTTGAAAACAATAAAGTTGTTGGTGTAAGTAATGAAGATGATGTCTTTATGTCGGACATAGTGGTTTCAAACACGGATGTTTATTCAACTTACAAAAAACTTTTGCCTAATGAAAAATCGCCTAAAAGAAAACTAAAACAAGAACGTTCAAGTTCTGCTGTGATTTTTTATTGGGGAATTCAGCATTCTTTTAAAGAACTAGATCTGCATAACGTCTTTTTTTCTAAGGATTATAAAAAAGAATTTGAATGTATTTTTAAAAAGAAAAATGTGTCGGATGATCCTACTATTTATGTAAATATAAGTTCAAAAAATATACCATCAGATGCTCCTAAAGGTTCAGAAAATTGGTTTGTTATGATTAATACTCCTGCAGACTATGGACAAGATTGGGATCAATTAGTTAAACGATTACGAGAAAGAATAATTGAAAAATTATCTCAAGAGCTGGACGTAAATATTGAGCCTCTAATCCAATGTGAAGAGGTGTTAACTCCCCCTCTTATTGAGTCTAAAACACAATCTCATTTAGGAGCTCTATATGGATCTTCAAGTAATAATCCTATGGCTGCTTTTTTGCGTCATCCTAATTTTTCAAACAAGATTAAAAATCTTTATTTTTGTGGAGGAAGCGTCCATCCTGGCGGAGGGATTCCTCTATGTTTATTGTCTGCAAAAATTGTAGATGATTTGATATCTTAAGTTTAATGAAAAAAAAGACATTATTTTTAACAAAACAGCATTTATCAATTGCTTTGATATGGCTTTTTCATGTTTCAGGAATTTTAGGAATAATATACGGTGATGCTACTTGGTTTGTGAAAGCTACTCCCATAAATTTATTGGTTAGTTTTCTTTTGCTTATTGCTAACACTGATCTCAATCGTAAGACACTTTTTATGATTGTTTTATGTTTTTCAGCAGGTATGATAACGGAGATTTTAGGAGTTAAGTACGGATTAATATTTGGAAGTTATTCCTATGGATCTACTCTGGGCTTTAAATTCATAGGAGTGCCTATTATCATTGGTATTAATTGGTGTATACTAATTTTTATAACTGGTTTTATTGCACAATTTTTCACACAAAATCTCTTGTTTAAAATACTTATTGGAGTTGGATTGATGCTTTTTTTAGATTTAGTTATTGAGCCTATAGCTCCAATTATGGATTTTTGGACCTTTGAATCAGGTATAGCAGGATTAAACAACTACATAGGTTGGACTTTTGTAGCTTTTCCGCTTCAACTTATTTATCATAAAATGAAAATAAAAATTGAAGGACCCTTTCCGTTTCATTTATTTTTACTTCAGTTCTTATTTTTCACCTTACTTTTGTTGAAATTGAACACTCCTTAATTATAAGCAACAAATTATATTGAAAGATACATTATATTATATTTTATTTATTAGTTTGTTTTTATCTTGTAAAAATGATCCTGCTTCTATTAACGAAGTTTCTTCTGATCAAACAGATCCATCTTTAGTATCATTTCCAAAGGCTAAATTTAATTTAATTACTTATCCCAAAGCTTATTTAGAGGAAGAGGGATTAGAAGACTGGGAGGATTTTGAAAAGTTATATGAGTCAATGGATCTATTAACAGAGTTCAATTTTGATGACATCAATGTGGATTTAATGGCTCTATCTTCAAGATTAAAAAAAATCATTAAAAAAGATTTGCCAGGATCTCTAGAGACTCCTCAAATAAGAAGTAGACTTAAAGTTGTTCAGATGCAATTAGAAAAATCAAAATACTTCACTCAACATTATCGTAAAGACTCGTTATACATCTCGGTGGAGCTTTTATATAAGCATTATAATTCATTCATATTGAGAATGCTAAGCTTAAAAAGTGAAGCTAAAGTAATTATGTCAGAAACAAATAAATAAAATTATTAGATATAATCTAGATTCCTTTCGACCGTAAACTTATTGATTAAGTTACTTCTGCTTTCAATACATTCCTCAATGGTTTCAATATGTTTTTCAAATTTTGAAGTATCAAACTCAAATTCGATAATTTTTTGATAGATTTTTGATAGATCTAAATCCACCGTTAAACACTTCTCAATGGCTGAGGCATTTAAGGTTTCAATAGAAGATATTAACATTTGATTAAAATTAAAACCACTTACAATAAGATCATCATAAGACATTCCTAAGCTTTGAAGCTCACTTAAAGTGTCTTGAAAAAAACGGTTTCTATTCAAAGCTTGTTGATTTAAAAAGCGTTTTTCCTCAGAGGTGTTAGCATGGTCTGCAGCCTTTAAATATTCAAGTTTAGCGTTTTTCAAATGTGTTAAAAGCTTTTCAAGCTGAGCGATATATTTATTTTGTTTAGCCATTTAAATTTATTAACATCAATGTAGTAATAAGATCTACTAATAAATTAATAGCACTAAAATTATATTAACATATTTACTACTGAATATTTAAAAGAAGTTTCATTAGTAATTTTGTCACCATTAATAATTCGAACTATTGGATCAGTATCCTTTTCAAATTTCGGTTGAGGTAGTCCATACTTTAACGCCATCTTTTTATAATAAGTTTTACGTATTGGATGATGCGGTGAAACTAAATTATAAATTCCTTCTTGTTCAGGATTACTCAACAAGGCCATGATTCCTTCAATAGCATCTTTTTGATCAATAAAATTGATTCGTCCATTCGGATTAGAGATTATTTTTTTTTGTAATTGAAAAACAGGATTTCGATCGACCCCTATCAAACCTCCAAGCCGAATTATAATGGATGGAATGAAATGATTTGATATAAGTTGCTCAGTCTCAACAATTGCTTTTGAAGATATTTTTTTTGGGTTGATAGTTGATTTTTCATTAAAAAGTCCTTCAGTATTTCCATACACAGAGGTACTACTTAGGAAAATAATTTTCTTTACGGAAGTAGTTTTTAAAATCAATAAAAGTTGTCGTATTCTCTGCGAAAAATCGTTTTCTTTCTTATCAGGAGGAATAGATATTACAAGTGTTTTCATTTCTTTAAAAAAAGACTTTATAGACCCTGTCATACTGGATTTAGATAGTTCAATTTGATGAGCATCAATACCTCTCTCCTTTAATGTTAACATTCCAATTTCAGATCTTCTGGAACCACGAACTTCCCAATTTTGTTTTTTCAGTTTGTCACATAAAGGGACTCCAAGCCAACCGCAACCTAAAACACCAACTATGTTCATAAATATAAGTTTCATCGAAACTACTGATATATTTTTAACGAAATGATACTTTTGACATCAATAACCCAATTTTTTAGACTAAATATGCTATATTTAGACAAACCCAACATCCTTTTTCTTATGCCAATTAAAAGCTTTCAAGGACAAAGAGTAAAACAAGTAAAAGCAACTCCCAAAAAATTAACTGTTGCTGATGTAATGACTCGCAATATCATTTTATTTAAACCTGAGCAATCTATCCATGAGGTTATGAAGGCTTTTATTCAGAACAGAATTTCAGGAGGGCCTGTTCTGGATGATGACGGGAATCTTGTAGGTGTAATTTCTGAGGCAGACTGTATGAAAGAGATTTCAGATAGTAGGTACTTTAATATGCCTATTTTAGATAAATCTGTAGCACATTTTATGACTAAAAAAGTGGATACTGTAAATGCAGATATGAGTGTGTTTGATGCAGCTTCTTTATTTTCAAAATCTAGTAGAAGAAGATACCCCGTAATGGAAAACAACCGTTTGGTAGGTCAAGTAAGTAGAAAGGATATCGTTATAGCTGCAATAAACATGAAAAGTCAAACGTGGCGTTAGGTATACAAAGCTTTTGCCATTCTAAAAGTATTTGCATGGGCTTCAATAATAATTTTTATTTCTTTAGAATATCCACCACCCATACTACATTGAACTGGAATTTTATTCAATTTGCATAAGGTTAAATACGAATTCATCTCTTTTCTTACAGTCCTCTAGACTAAGCCCCAGTCTCCCTAGTTTATCTGTTTTTAGAACATCTACTCCACAGAGATAAAAAATAAAATCAGGCTGTACTTTATCTATTAAACTTAGAATAATCTCCTTTATTTTAGTTAAATAGTTAAAGTCATCTGTTTGATCCTCAAAGGGAACATCAAGATCACTTATTTCTTTTCGAAAAGGATAGTTTTATTTCCATGAAAAGAACAGGTAAATACATATGGGTTAGATTGAAAAATTTCAGCAGTTCCATTCCCTTGATGCACATCCAAATCTAGAATTAATTTTTTTCTGCTTTGCCTTTATCTAATAAGTATTGAGCTGCTATTGCTTGATCGTTTAGAAGGCAAAAAGCCTCTCCACGATTGAAAAATGCATGATGTGTTCCTCTGGCTATATTCATAGCAATTCCAGTTTCAAAAGCTATTTCACAGCCCTTTATTGTCCCTCCGGCAATTAAAAATTCTCTTTTTACTAAATCATAAGAAAGGGGGAAGCCAATACTTCGAACCTCACTTTTATTTAGTGATAAATCACAGATT
>Ga0307986_10002118_pt1 | contig 14256 bp, 14 predicted proteins | sample EllFjometageno82_FD_203170 | JGI IMG/M metagenome (GOLD analysis project Ga0307986, IMG submission 203170) | Marine microbial communities from Ellis Fjord, Antarctic Ocean - #82 | ecosystem: Environmental > Aquatic > Marine > Unclassified | place: Southern Ocean | collected 2014-10-09
ATTTTTTCTTTAGCCGGCAATGTCCTACTCTTCCGTGCCTTAAGACAAAGTACCATCGGCGCTGAAGGGCTTGACTTCCGAGTTCGGAATGGGATCGGGTATTACCCCTTCGCAATAATCACCGGCGAGAGAGTTATACCTAATTAATAAATATTGTAAACACCAATTTATGCTTTATTTTTTGTGTTTTTTATAAATTCTTTAATATAATCTTGTAAAGCAGTTATTCCAAACATCTTGTAAACTTTATTAGATAAGTTCATATTGGTTAGCGCAGAGGCATATCTTTCTCCTTTTCTAGGGGGTAGATAGCTAATTTTAGAATTAAAGAGCTTTGCAACTTCTACAATGCTAAAATTTTTTTTACTTGAAATACTGTAGTGCCTACCTTTGTTTTTTTTCCAAGCAAAATAGCATGCATTAACCGTATCACTAATATGCGTAAATCTTCTTGTTTGATTGCCAGGTTTAACTACTGGTAGGGGTATTTTTTTCTTGTAACAATTTTCAAATATACCAATAACAGTCGCCATATCGCCTGTACATATTTGTTTTGGTCCATAGACATTATAAAAATAAATAATTTCAAATTTAAACTTAAACCATTTTTTTAAGTTTTCTAATAATTCAAGATTCTTTGCTTTAGTAAACGCGTAAGGTGATAAATTTTTATCATAGCCATTATTTCCAAGGCTTGCAGAAGTAGCGGAGTAAATTAATTTAATCTTATTTATCATGCAAAAGTTAAATACAGCATGTGTTCCTATAGAATTTGAGTTGATACACTCATCCATTTTTAAAAAACTCTGATAAATTCTTGCAAACTCCCCAAAATGAAAAACTGTATTAATTTTTTGTACCTCACGATCTAATACTTTAGATATATTTTTAGTATTAGATTTTATATATTTTACTCTTTTGTTTTTTATATGATTTTTTTTTAATCCAGAAGAATAGTTATCTATACTTATTATTTTAAATTTAGTTTTTTTTAATAGTAGTTCTATTAAGTTAGAACCAACAAACCCAGCACCACCAGTAACTACTATTATATTTTTCACTAATTTTTTTTAATAGATTTCAAAAAATTTTGATAAACTAAATTAAATGATTTATCTAAAGGAGTTTTTATACTCCATCCATATTTTTTTGATATTGATAAATTTAAGATTTTTCTCTTCATGCCATTTGGTTTGGAGAGGTCATAATTGATTTTGAGGTTGGTTCCTAATTTTTTCATAATAAACTTTGCATAATCTACTATTCGTTTTTCCTTACCACTACCTATATTAATAAATGTTTCTTTAATTTTTTTTCCCATAAAAAAAACACAGGCATTTGCAAAATCATCTACATAAAGCAGCTCTCTCTTAGCTTGTCCATTTCCCCAAAGCGTAATGCTTTTTTTTTTATTAATTTTTGCATAATGTATTTTTTTTATTAATGCTGGAAAAAAGTGTGAACTTGCAAGGTCATAGTTATCATTTGCACCAAACATATTAGCTGGCATTAAAGCCTTATAGTTTAAATTATATTGATCACTGTAAGCTTCACACATCTTAATGCCTGAAATTTTTGCTATAGAATAAGCAGAGTTAGTTTCTTCAAGTTTGCCTGTAAGTAAATATTTTTCTTTCATGGGTTGAGGAGAATGTTTTGGATATATACAGCTAGAGCCTAGAAAAATTAGATTCTTTACACCCGCAAGATAAGAAGAGTGAATTAAATTGCTTTGTATCATTATATTTTCATAAATAAAGTTAGCTTTAAAATTCTTGTTAGCCAATATACCTCCCACTTTTGCTGCAGCAATAATGGTAACTTTTGGTTTAGTCTTCTTTAAAAAAATCTCTACTTTCTTTTGATTTAATAAATTCAATTTTTTTTTAGACGCTGTAATTATATTATTAAACCCTTGTGACTTTAGTTCTCTATAAATAGAAGAGCCAACCATACCATTATGTCCAAATAAAAGAATTTTAGAGTTTTTTGTTAACATTAATCTTTTAATGTTTTTAATTCGTACTCAATCATTTCTTTTATTAATGACTGGATACTTGTAGTTGGTTTCCATTTAAGTTTTTTTCTAGCTTTACTAGCATCGCCAAGCAATGTATTCACATCTAAAGGTCTCAGATAAGCCTTATCGCACTCTATAATGGACTTGTTGTTTTCATCGTAAGCTTTCTCGTTGAGTCCTTTTCCTCTCCATTTAATTTTTATATTTAATTGTTTGGTTGTTATGTTGATAAATTCTTTTATTGAATATTGTTTTCCAGTCGCAATTATATAATCGTCTGGTTCATTTTGTTGTAAAATTTTCCACATTGCATAACAATAATCTCTTGCGTGGCCCCAATCTCTTTTTGCATATAAATTACCTAGATATAATTTTTTTTGCATTCCAAATTTTATTTTACATAAAGCTACAACTATTTTTTTTGTTACAAATGTTTCTCCTCTTCTTGGACTTTCATGGTTAAATAATATACCGTTTGCAGCAAAAATACCGTAAGCTTCCCTATAATTTTTTGTTATCCAGTGTGCATAAACTTTTGCGACACCGTATGGACTTAACGGATAAAAAGGTGTCTTTTCATTTTGAGGTACTGTTTGAACTTTTCCAAACATCTCTGAAGTTCCTGCTTGATAGAATTTAGTTCTATTTTCCATTTTATGAAATTTTATAGCTTCTAGTATCCTTAATGATCCTAATGCATCTGCATTAGCAGTATATTCAGGCACCTCAAAAGAAACTGCCACATGAGACTGGGCTGCTAAATTATAAATTTCATCTGGCTTTATATCTTTTATTATTTTTGATACAGAAGTTGAGTCTGTAATATCTCCATAATGTAAAAAAAAATTTCTTTTTAAGTCATGAGGATCTTGGTATATATGGTCTATTCTCTTTGTATTAATTGAAGAAGACCTTCTCTTAACACCATGAACCTCATAATTTTTAGAAATCAATATCTCCGATAAATAAGATCCATCTTGTCCAGTAACACCAAAAATTAATGCTTTTTTTTTCATTTATTTTTTTTTTTAAAAAATTTTTTACTTATGTTTTTACAATAGTCTCTTAAATCAATAATTCTATTTTTCAACATTGTATTTCTTGTTAATTTATCATTATTCAAAGTAAAGCAGTCTTTATTGTATTTTTGATCAATTGTTTTGTAATAAAATGGATTTTTATTATAAAAATTAAGCCAAGATATAACTTTATCTAAATATATTTTTTTTCCAAGTGAAACATTAAATGTGCCAGATAGTTTATTTTTAATTATTTGGTCAATAATTTCACAAAATTTATCGATAGATAGAAAGTCTTTATAAATTTTGTTATTTTTATAAATTATTCCTTTTTTGATATTATCAAAAAAATAGTCAATAAAAGTATAGTGCAGCTTTTTATTTGATCTGCTAATTGGTAGTCCAATTAAATTTGATATTCTTAAAATTGTTAATCTTTTACCCATAATTTTTTTAAGTTTTAACTCTGTGATAAGTTTATTTCGTGAATAATTACATTGAGGTTCTAATAAACTATTTTCCTTAGTGTTAAATTTAGGTTTGTAAACTTTTCGTGTGCTTAAAAAAATTAATTTTACATTTGTTTTAAGAAGTTTTTTTGCAATAATTAAATCAAAATCATTATAATGAACATATCTAGAATTAATATATCCATTATTGGAAGTGCAATTAATGATATAATCAAATTTTTTTAACTCAATTTCACTTTTTTTTAAAACATATTTAAAATTATAATTTTTAATTAAATATTTATTTTTTAATGAATGATAAAGATTACTTCCAATAAAACTTTTTTTACCAATAATTAATATATTACTTTTCATGATATAAAATGATTAATTGATTTGGTTATAAAGTAGTCTATATTTTTTTTATGTTTAATTTTGTTCTTGTCAAAAAAAAATTTTACATAATTGTGTGCTTGTTTTCTTCTGTTCCACCATTTTTTAGATAAAAATTTGAAATTTGATGAAACGCCAGTATTTACTTTTCTATAATATGTTAAATTTTTATCTAATATAAAAAAATTTTTAATAATATATTTGGCGAAAATTGCAATTCTAAAGTCAAACCAAATATCATAAAAATCCTTAATTTCAATATAATCAAACATTTTTTCTAAAGTTTTTTTTCTAATTGAGATGCAACTTTGTGGCGGAATATATGGCCAGTAATTTTGAATAATTTTCTTTTTATTTTTTTTTTTTATTAATTTTTTTTCATATTTGATAAATGGCAAATCAAAGATAATTTGATCATTAATATTTTTATTAAAATGATCTAATATTATTTCAATTTTATTCTCATGGAAAAAATCATCACTATCTAAAAAAAAAATTATTTCACCACTACAAACTTGAAATGCTTTTTTGTATGAATTAATTTGATTAATTGATCCATGACAGTTTTTTTTTTCTTTATTTTGAATAAATTTTATTCCTTTATATTTTTTTATTTTTGATACAGAGTTATCTTGTGAAGCATCATCAAATATTATTATCTCTAAATTTTTATAAGATTGTTGATTTAATGAAGACAAGCACTCGTCTAAATATTTTTCGTTATTATAGTTAGCTATTATAACTGATGCTTTAGTACTATCTGTTTCCATCAAATAATTCATTTATATACATATATTCAAAAGTTTTTCTAAATGGCATTTTTGATTTATAAATTTTTTTAAATCTATTATTTACTAACAAACTATGAATATCTCTAAATTTATAATTTTTTTTAATCATATTGTCATAATGGTGTTCAAAAAAAATTATTTTTATTTTTTTAATATCATTTTTAAGGCCCTTTAGTATATCTAGCTCATATCCCTCAGTATCAATTTTTAGAAAATCAACATCCAAAATTTTTTTTTTAATTAAATAGTCTGCGAGCGGATAGATTGAAATATCAATGTTTTCATAAAAATTTTTTTTTTTTCTTCTATTCAAAAATCTATGTTTTTTTTTAAAATAAGATGAATTTTCATCAATTTCACTAAAGGTTGAAGATGAACTTTCATTAAATTGTTTTAATGTTGCCTTCTTAACTTCGCTCCCTAAAGCAATGTTTTCAATATATATATTTGTTTCTTTAAATCTTTTTTTATAAACAGATATTTTTTTATTTAATTTGTCAAAATTAATTGGACTAGCTTCAAAAGAATAAATATTTTTTATTTTTAAGTTTTTCAAAAAAAAATCAATCGATTCTCCTTTGTGCCCTCCTACATCAAAAAAAACATTAATTTTATCTAATTTTTCTTTTTTTATAAAATTTGAAATCTTTTTTTTATAAAAATAATCAAAAAAATTTAATATTATAATTGTGATATAATTAATCATTTATTTTATAAATTACGTAGATATTAAAAATCTTCTTTAACCCTAATTCTTCTTTTGTATTACAATTTATTTTATCAGTTATGCATGTATTATAATTTAAAATAAGTTTTTTTATTTTTTGTGATGTTTCAAAGTAAACTGGATCAATTTTATAATATACCATTTTTATTGGTTGATAATTATAAGTTTTATTTTCATAAAATATTCTATTTACATTTCTTGATATAAAAATCAAAAAAATAAGTACTACAAAAAACAAGAATTTTTTTATTAACTTTTTTTTTGGTATCTTATATTTTTCTAAGTTTAGTGAAACTGCTAAAAAAATAATTGAAGATATCAAGCAGTAGCCACCATATCTTAATGCTGGATGATTATAAAACCACTCAAATAATAAAATTGAAATTAAAGTTAAAATTATTATTACTCTTCTTTCTTTTCTTTTTATTATGACTTTAGACTTAAAAGTAAAAAATATAATCATACTGAGTAACAGCATACCAAGTAAATAATCAGACACTTTATTGAAAAAATACATGTCTATCCAATTGCCCACCCAATTAAAATATTGGATATACTCTGTTGGGTTTTCAACTCTAAAATTAGGTCCTGCTCCTGCTTTGGCCCACTGCTCATACCAATCATTTAATACAGTTACTTCTTGTGCCTCAATCGACCATAAAAGTGTGTCAAAGCATGTAAATGTTAGGGGATAAACCAAACATCCAGAAGTTGCAAAATTACTAAAGATAACTAATGAAAAGGTTAATAGCAAAAAGCTAAAAAAAGGATTGTAAAATAATTTTTTAATCGTTTGCAATACATTAAAATTATTTAATAAATGGAGCACTATTGTTAAAAAAAATATTCCATAAAGCATAAAAAAAGCTTTTAATGATATAATTAGAGCAGTAAGAATATATATCTTAGAAATTTGATTTGAGATATTTGTTTTAAAATTTGTTAATAATAAAATTTCTATAAAAAGTAAGAAAACTAAGATTTGAGCTGATTTATCAGTTCCATGTTCAGCTATTCTATAAAAAAAAATATTTATAAAAATAAATACTAGTAATGAAAAATATGTAACAAAGTTTATTTGATTTTTTTTAATGTTTTTTGTTAACTTAATTAACAATGTCAAATTTGAAAAACCCATAATCATTATTACGGGCATATGGAACATAAAATATTCAGCATATGGTACATAAAATAATGAATTTAAATAAAAAATTGAAGATGGAGTCCTGTAACCTAGATTAAATTGGCCAATGCCCATTATGAGTGAATTTTCTGTTAAATAGTGGCTATATGAAAAATGATAATATGGAAAATCATCATGAGCTTTAAAAATAAATGCTGCTATTAACAAGATAAGAAAAATTAATAGAAAATAATTCCAATCCTGTTTTTTAGAAATAGTAAAAAATAGTTTTATGAAAAAAATTAAACCTATAATTAAAATTATTATATTATGTGTTTTTCCATGACTTATAAAGATGTTCGATAAATAGGCATATATGGTTAAAAACAAGAATCCAATTAGTCCTACATAGCCTAAATTATTAGAAATTTTAAATTTTTTCGATACTGAGTTTATAGCTAGCCCATAACCCATTGTGGATAAAATTATGAATATGTAAAAAAAAATATAAGTATAAAAGTTTGTAAACATTGTGTATTAATAGGTCTTTTTATCATAAATAATGAAAAACTTAACACTAATTATACCTGCCAAAAAAGAAAAGGAATCTCTCCCGTCTGTAATAAGAGAGCTCAGTAATTATGATTGTAAAATCAAAATAATTATTGAACAAACTGATGAAGAAACAATTAACTCTATAAAATCATTCGATGTAGAACTAATTTTTCAAAATCAAAAAGGCTATGGTAACGCTTTAATTGAAGGCATCAAAGCAGTTGAAACTGAATATTTTTGTATATTTAATGCAGATGGGTCATTTAATCCGAGCGAACTTCCAAATATGCTTAATTTAATAAAATTAGATAATTATGATTTTATTTTTGCCTCTAGGTATGAAAAAAATTGTGGAAGTGAAGATGATACTGTCATTACATATATAGGTAACTTTATATTTACCATGCTTGGAAAAATATTTTTTAAACTCCCTATAACTGATATTTTGTATACGTTCGTAATGGGAAAATCTTCAAAAGTTAAAAGATTAAATCTTATGAAGAATGACTTTGGCTTCTGCGTGGAACTTCCAATAAAAGCAAAACAAAATAAGATGAAATTAGGAACTAGCCAATCTCATGAGAGAAAAAGGATAGCTGGTACAAAAAAAGTAAATGCTTTTAAAGATGGTTTAAAGATATTACTTTTTATGATCAAATTATTTTTTAAAAGATGAAAATTATTTTAAGTAATAAAATAAATTTAAATTTATTTTCTATTGTTCTTATTTCAGCTCTACCTTTATCAATTTTAATGGGTTCAGCTATAATTAATAGTTTTGTAATTTTAATCGATTTTCTTTTTTTAATAGAATTAACAAGAAATAAAAACATAAAGTATCTGAATAATAAATTGTTTTATGCATTTATTTTTTTTTGGCTTTCTTTATGGATAAATGTTTTTTTTAGTGACTATCCGGGAAATTCTATGTTACGTGCATTAGGTTTTATTAGATTTATTTTTCTCGTTTTTGCCATAAAATATTACTTTTCTTTAAATAATTATTTCTATAAGGAAAAAATTTTTCAAATTTGGTTTATTATTTTTCTTCTAGTTTCTGGAGACCTAATATTTGAATTTTTTTTTGGTTTTAATACTTTGGGCTATAACAATAATTTTCCTGGGAGATTATCTGGTTTTCTTGACCAAGAATTAAAGATTGGTCATTTTTACTATGGTTTCGTTTTAATTACATTGTCATTCATTTTTTACAAATTTAAAAATCTTCCTTTATTATTTTTTTTCATTTCATTTTTTTTAATAATTTCTTTTTTAATTGGAGAAAGGTCTAACTTTATTAGAACATTTCTTATTTTATCTTTTTTTACTTTTTTTATAAATAAAAAATTAATACTTAAAAAAATATTTTTTATTTTTACACTATTGATTGTTATAGGTAGTATTATTTTTTTTCATAACGATTCTAAAGAAAGGTTTTATACAATGCTTATAAACCCTCTAATTACGAACTTAGGAGTATCAAGTATACTTAAACACACTCATTATGGTGCACACTATGATACTGCAATTAAAATTTTTAGAAATAATATTATTTTTGGTATTGGGTTAAAAAACTTTAGACACGAAAGTGGGAAAAAAAAATATATAAATAATGAATATCAATATAATGCAATGAGACAAACAACTCATCCACATCAAATACATTTTGAGCTTTTATCAGAAGTTGGTTTATTTGGTTATCTTAGTTTTCTTGGCTTTTTTACATACTACTTTGTAAGTAAATCAAAAAAACAAACTGAAAATAATAAATTATATCGCATATCAGGCATACTTTTTGTTTTAAGTATATTTATACCCTTGCTACCATCTGGTAGTTTCTTTACTACATATGGTGCAACTATTTTTTGGATAAATTTTTCTATGATAGAAACTTTTAATAACTAGGAAATTAAAGTTTATTTTTTTTAAATCTATAATCAAAAAATCTTAAATATAAAACAATATATAAAATTATATTAAAAAATATGATAAATATTTGTAATTGACTATTAAAAATATCTATTGATCCAATTGATAACGTTAAAAAATTAAAGATGTTAATCAACACACTACACAAATTATTTGCAGCTAAGTTTGATAAGTTAAATTTTTTTTTAATATAATAAAATAATAATTGATGAAAGTGTTTATTGTCAGATTTTAATGGGGATAGATTGAATCTATATTTTCTAATTATAGAAAATAAATTTTCAAAACAAGGGTACCATAGTAATAAAACAATAAAAAAAGGAGATATATTTTTGTTTGACTCGTAAATTAGAATTAACACTATGGCAAATATAAAACCTAATAAATATGATCCTCCATCTCCAATATAAAGTTTATTAAATAAATTAAATAAAAGTAAAAAAAATAAGAGCTCTAAAAAATATATTATTTCAAATTTTGTTACACTGAAATCTTCAAAAAGCTGCAATTGATAAATAATAAACAAAATAGAAAAAAAATAACCTAAAACCAATCCATTTAAACCATCAATAAAATTAGTTCCATTTATTACAATTAAAAGACAAAAAATTATAAAACAAAAAGAAAAAATTTTATAATTAAGCAAGTAATCAATAAAAAAAATTCTTACATTTGAAATTTCAAAATCATATATAAACACAAATAAAAAAATTAACAATAATTGTAAAAAAAACCTATTTCTTGGGGATGAAATTATTTTTAAATCTGAAAAAAAACCAATTAAGAATAGGATAAATATAAATAAATAATCAAATTTAATATTAAATTTTAATATAAAAAAAAAACCTAGCAAAAATATAATACCACCTGATAATGGTATATTTTTTCTTTCCACAAAGAGTTGATGTTTTTCTCCCGTTAAACTTGGTAAGATATTTTTATGTTCTATGAATCTATTTATAAAATAAATAATTAACGGTATACCTACAATATAAATATAACTCATTTTATTTCTTCAAATAATTAAAACTTAGACATAACAAAAAATACAAAGACTTAAAAAAATTATAATTCATATATATATAATAAACTTTAAAACCATCAATTAATTTTTGAATAATTGAAGAAGATAGTGAATTTTTTGATCTTCGCCAATAAGTTAATTTTTTATCTAAAGATCCAAATATATTTTTTTCTTTTAAAATTTTTAACCATAAAACAAAGTCTTCTTTTGTTTTAATGTTTGGAAATTGACAGTTCTCAGAAAAAATTCTCCTTTCGATAATGACAGTCGACAATCCAATATCACATGATTTTAAAAGTTCTTTATAATTTTTAAATGTTTTTGCTATTCTTTCACCAATGACAGTACCATTTTCATTTATGATATTATAAGAAGTATGTGAGCAATATAATTGATTTTCTTGCATAAAATCAATTTGCTGCTCAATTTTTTTTGAATCCCAAATATCATCGGAATCTAAGAATGCTATATAATTTCCTTTTGATTTAAATATTCCAACATTTCTTGATTCTCCAGCTCCAATTGTTTTTGGGTTTATAACTACATTTATTCTTTGATCTAAATTTTTCAATTTAAGAATATAATCAAGGTCGTCATGGCAAGTATCATCAAAAATAATGATGATCTCTAAATTATTATAGGTTTGTTTTATAACAGAATTAACGGATTCTGTAATAAAATGTTTTTTTTTAAAATATGGGATAATTACACTAACTAAATTCATATAAATTATGTTACTAAATAAATACTACCATAAAATAAAAAAAAATTATGAAAAAAAAATTAGTGTTATTTATGCCTTCTCTTGAGGGTGGTGGTGTTGAAAAAAATTTTTTTTTGTTATCTAATTTTCTCATTAAAAAAATAGACAATATTTCTGTAATAACTGTGTCAAAAAAATACAAATATAAATTTGATAAAAAAATTTCATTTATATCACCTAAGCATTTTTTTTGGGATAATTTTGGTAGAATGATAAAATATGCAATAAGCTTATGTCTTCTTTTTTTTGAATATACCAAAAACAAAAATTTAGTTGTTTTTTGTTTTCAAGGAAATATTCTATGCATAGTCTTTTGTAAAATATTTAATATCAAAATTATTATAAGACCAAACTCTTCGCCCTCTGGTTGGTCTCAAAGCCAAATGAAAAAATACATTTTTTCATATATTTTAAAAAAAGCAGACAGAATTATTGTAAATAGTATTAAGTTTAAAAGTGAATTAAAAAAAAAATTAAATATAAATTCTGAATGTATTTATAATCCCTTAAATTATAAAGAAATTAAAAAATTATCAAAACAACGTATTAGAGAAAAAAAATTAAACAGAAAATACTTAAATATAATTAATGTAGGAAGGCTTGTAGATCAAAAAGATCAGATCACACTTCTTAAAGCTATTAACCATATTAAAAATGAAATTAAAATTAATTTACTAATTATAGGTGAAGGAAATAAAAAAAATATATTAAATGAATATATAATTAAAAATAATCTACAAAAATTAGTAAAGATTAAAAAACATACGACAAATCCTTTTCCATATATTAAATCATCAGATATTTTTATTCTATCTTCAATTTTTGAGGGACTGCCAAATGTTCTTTTAGAAGCCATTTCTTTAAAATGTTTTGTGATATCATCTGATTGCCCAACAGGACCCTCTGAAATTCTAGATAAAGGTAAAGGTGGTTTATTGTTTAGAGCTACTAAGTACAGAGATTTAGCAAATAAAATATTATTTTTTATTTCAAATAAAAAAGCTTGTGAAAAAAAGCTTAAATTTTCACATAAAAGACTTCATAGATTTGATTATAATTTAAATTTAAACAAATATTTAAACGTGGTTAATGATTTAATTAGATAAAAATATTAATTTATTATTTTCCAAATTTTTTCTTTTTCATACCAATCAATTATTTTTTTTAATTCATCAATAATATTCTTAAATTTTTTAATCTTTAAGTATTTTTTTATTTTAGAATTATCACCATGTGTTTTTAAAACCTCAACTTTGTTATGTTTTATTTTTTTAATGATAGCTTTTTTTTGGGTATATTCTTGAATTTTTGAAATTAGAACATTTATTTTAATTGGATTATTCGAACATATATTGAATATTTGAAAATTTTTAGTAATTTTTTTTCTAATCAACTTATTCATTATTGTTAATACATCTTCAATATGCGTAAAATCCCTAACGTGGTTTCCATAATTATTTAAATAATAAATTTTTTGTTCTTTAATTGCTTTAAGAAAAGATAATATGAGCATATCGGGTCTTCCCCATATTCCATAAATTGTGAAAAATCTTAGACCTATTATTTTCATTTTTGAAATATTAGAAACATCTCTGGCCATATCTTCATTCAATTTTTTTGATGCAGAATAAATATTTTTTGGATAAATTTTTTCTTTTTCATTTAGGGGAAATTTTTTTTTATCTCCATAAACTGAACTTGATGATGCAAATATAAATTTTTTAACATGAAAATTTTTGCTTAAATCAATAATATTTGTAAAACCCACAATATTACTTTCATAATAAGATGATGGGTTAATTACTGAATATCTTACACCTGCTTGAGCTGCTAAATGAATAACTGTATGAATTCTAAATTTTTTAAAAATTTTTAGAATTTTTTTTTTTTCGGTTAAATTTATTTTATAAAATTTAAATCTATTATTTCTTTTTAATTTTTTAATTCTTTTTTTTTTATACTCTATTGAGTAATAATTATTTATATTATCTAATCCGATAACTTTTGAGCCTTTATTTTTTTTTAATATTGATTCTATGATATGGAAACCTATAAACCCTGCACAACCAGTTATTAAGTAGTTCATAATATTTATTTTTCTTTTAAAATTAATTTTATTCTTTTTATATATCTTAAAAAATGAATTATTTTCACCATCAGTTTATTTTGCCCATTATCCAATCTTATTAATGTATTTTCATTTAAATAATCAATATATTTAATTTTTGATGATAGTCCACCAGGTGAAAAATAACCCAATATATCATTTTTGTTTGTTGCTGCTCCATTCATTTTCATTTTGACAATCATTCTATAAAATAAGTCATAATCTGCAGAATATTTATATTTTGTATTATAGAGCCCAACTTTTAATTGTGCTTTTTTTTTAATAAAAAAACCAACAGAATGAGCTGGATAAAAATTAAATGTCCAATGTATTCTCCAAGGGTAATAACCAAATCTATGTACATATTTATTTACCGAACCAAATAAAAAATCTATATTCTTATTCTTTGTAAAATTATCTTTAACTATTTTAAGAGCATCATTATAAAAATAATCATCTGAATTTAATATACCAACAATTTCACCAGTAGAACTTAAAATTCCTTTATTCATTGCTTCATACAGGCTATTGTCATCTTCAGAGATAATTTTTGAAATTTGATTTTTATATTTGTTAATTATTTTCATTGTTCCATCAGAAGAATTTCCATCAACAATAATATGTTCATAATTCTTATATGACTGGTTAATTACACTTAAAATATTTCTTTCTATAAATTTCTCACTATTCTTACTAACTGTAATAATTGATATTGTGGGGTTAAAACCTTCTTTAATAGTCATAAAATATAATAGATAATAAATTTTTTTATAGTAAAACTATATCATTTAATATGCAAATTTATTACTGGTGTCCATTCCTGAGTAACGTAGCAACAATTAATTCTGTTAAAAATTCAGCATCATCATTAAAAAAATACTCTAACAAAAAAACAAAAAAAAATAAAAATATAACAATTCTAAATAGTTGTGGAGAATGGAATTATCTGAAAAATAATGACTTAAATATTAAAATTTTAGATTTACTTAAGTTCACTTTTTATAAATATTTACCAAAAACAGGTTTTTTACCAAGCAGATTCTCATTTATATTAATATTTATATTAAATTTTTTTCCATTACTTCTTAAAATTAAACAAAATAAACCAGAATTTCTTGTGATTCACCTACTGACTCTTTTACCAATAATATTAAGCCCTATAATTTCAAAAAAAACAAAAATAATATTAAGAATATCTGGTCTTCCTAAAATGAATTTTTTTAGAAAATTTATATGGAAAAAATTTTCTAAATATATGTTTTTAATAACAGCTCCAACAGAACTAACTGCACAAAATTTAATTAAACTTCAAATATTTGACCAAAAAAAGATTACCGTTCTAAGAGATCCTATAAT
>Ga0307986_10002120_pt1 | contig 14248 bp, 13 predicted proteins | sample EllFjometageno82_FD_203170 | JGI IMG/M metagenome (GOLD analysis project Ga0307986, IMG submission 203170) | Marine microbial communities from Ellis Fjord, Antarctic Ocean - #82 | ecosystem: Environmental > Aquatic > Marine > Unclassified | place: Southern Ocean | collected 2014-10-09
CCACGCGCTCGCCCGCCAACTCGTTTGAAACTGCCTGGACACGCGATCCACGCATACCTACACATGCACCAACTGCATCAATTCGACTGTCATTGCTGCGTACAGCGATTTTTGCCCGTAAGCCTGGGTCACGAGCTGAGCCGAGAATGTCGATCAGGCCTTGTCCAACTTCAGGTACTTCAATTTTGAACAGCTCAACTAGAAACTGAGGTGAGGTACGTGTCATGAACAACTGCGGCCCACGAATCTCAGAGCGCACTTCGACCAGCAGCGCTTTGATACGGTCCTGCGGTCGCGCAGGCTCACGCGGCACCATTTGTTCGCGCGGCACAAAGCCTTCGGCATTACCGCCAAGGTCAATATAGACGCCGTTGCGGTCAACCCGCTTCACGATACCAGAAAGCATTTCGCCTTCACGCCCCTGAAATGCCTCAACAACCTGCTCACGCTCAGCTTCACGTACCTTCTGTACGATGACCTGCTTGGCCGTTTGTGCCGCAATACGACCAAACTCGACAGAGTCCATCGGTACTTCGACGTAACCACCTGCCTCTGCGGCCTCATCAACATCGACAGCGTCAATCATACGTAATTCGCGATCGGGAGTTTCCAGTTCGGTCGACTCGTCTGCAAATACGAGCCATCGGCGAAATGTGTCGTATTCGCCCGATTCACGATCAATCGATACACGGACCTCGATGTCTTCACCGTGCTTTCTACGAGTCGCAGATGCCAGTGCAGCTTCGATAGCCTCAAATATGATGTCCTTGTCAACGCCCTTTTCGTTAGAAACGGCGTCAACAACCATCAAAATTTCTTTACTCATTTGCGTAAAACTCCGAATTTCCCTTGTGGCTTATGCCCATCGGGTACCAGTCGAGCTGCATCGATCGTCGCCAGCGGCAAGCTGTACGTCTCTCCATCCACCTCAACTACAATATTCTCATCATCCGACGACACCAAAGTGCCACGAAAACGCCTGCGACCATTGATCGGAAAGCGCATAGTAACCTTCAAGGTTTCGCCTTCAAATCGTTGAAAATGATCAACTTTTGTCAGCTTCCTATCCAGTCCTGGTGACGACACTTCCAGGCTATACTCGCCCGGTACCGGGTCCTCAACGTCCAAAAGCGCGCTAGCCGCATGACTCACCTTCTCGCAATCTTCAAGACCAATACCATCCGGGCTATCGATCGTGAGTCGCAATACGCCACCCTTTCCACTCAAACGCGCTTCAAGGTCCGTCAGTTCGTATCCGAGTCGCTCTATCGTCGGCTCAAGTAACTTCTGAAGCTCGTTCCCGGTCACTGCATTTTCACCTAATCATCTGCCCTAACACGCAAAATGGGCCAATGGCCCATTCTATCCCAGCGCTGTGTCGCTGCCCGCGTCAATACTCCGGACAACAAAAAACCCCTAAGCGGGGCCTTTACTCATCGATACTTTGATGAGGCGCTGGCGCAGGATTATACGGTATAGATGTTAGCCTGCGCAATATCCAGCAGGGGCTATTTTGCACCAGCCCTACAATGTTAAGCTCCTCCTTTTTTCGCAACACCAAATAGAGACAAGCGCCATGTTGAACCTGAAAGATCCGAGCCTCCTCAAAATGCAAAACTTTATTGACGGACAATGGACTGACGGCGGCGCCGGAACCATCGATGTCACCAACCCTGCGAATGGCGAAGCCGTTGCGACGGTAGCCAACGGCGACGCTGCTGATGCAATCCGGGCTGTAGAGGCTGCAGCGGAGGCATTTAAGAGCTGGAGCAACATACCCGCCAAGCAGCGCGCGGTCTTGCTACGCAACTGGTACAACCTGCTGATATCAAATGCGGAGGATCTCGGCGCCATCATGACCGCCGAACAGGGCAAGCCTTTGGCTGAATCGATCGCTGAAGTTGGCTCTGGCGCGAGCTTCATCGAATATTACGCCGAAGAGTCCAAGCGCGTCTTGGGCGCGACGATTCCTACGATAGCGAATGACAGACGTCTGCAGACCTACAAACAGCCTGTTGGCGTCGTTGGCTGCATTACACCTTGGAATTTCCCAAACGCCATGATCGCGCGCAAAGCCGGACCTGCTCTGGGATCGGGCTGTACCATTGTTATTAAACCCGCGACAGAAACACCGCTATCGGCACTCGCTATGTGCGAACTGGCGGATCGTGCCGGTATTCCGAAAGGCGTGATCAACGTTGTCGTCGGTAACAACTCTCGCGAGATCGGCACGGTGCTGACCCAGCATCCCAAAATCGGTAAATTCACATTCACAGGCTCGACGCCGGTTGGCAAGACTCTGATGAAGCAATGCGCCGATGGGGTCAAGAAGGTGTCCCTGGAACTCGGCGGCAATGCGCCATTTATCGTATTTGACGATGCTGATATTGATGCGGCCGTGATGGACTGCATGGCGACCAAATTCCGGAACTGCGGACAAACCTGTGTCTGTACTAATCGCATATACGTGCAAAGTGGCGTAGCAGGCGAGTTCACCAGCAAGCTTGAAGCGGCTATCGCAGAGCTAAAAGTTGGTGATGGCTTTTCGAGTGAAGTAACCATCGGACCTCTCGTCAATAAGGCTGCAGTTAATGAAATGGTCGAATTCATGGAAGATGCGACTGCTAAGGGTGCGAATGTTGTATTAGGCGGCAATAAGCATGAACTCGGTCAATGCTTTTACGAGCCGACGCTAGTCACCGGAATAACGAACGAAATGCGAATAGCTCGGGAAGAGATATTCGGCCCTATCGCAGCGGTACAGACCTTTGAAACAGAAGATGAGGCCATTGAGCGGGCGAACGATACTAAGTATGGTCTTGCCGCTTACTTCGCGACCCGTGATATCGGTCGCGTGATGCGTGTCGCTGAGCGCCTCGAGTACGGCATTATTTCTTCAAACTCAGGCGTGTTTGCCACTGAGGTTGCTCCGTTCGGTGGCTGGAAAGAGTCTGGCCTTGGCTCTGAAGGCGGTAAGGAAGGTATAGCGGAATACTTCGAGACGAAATTTCACTCGATGGGTGGCATTGAATCGTAAATTGGATCATAAATTGGATCGTAAATGTATGACTATGTGATTATCGGCGGCGGTATTGTTGGGGTTTCGACTGCGTGGCAGTTGCAACAGAGAAGGCCCGATTCATCCATCCTTCTGATCGAGAAGGAATCTGAGTTTGCGCAACACCAGACCGGTCGTAACAGCGGTGTCGTTCATTCCGGCATCTATTACACACCGGGGAGTTTGAAGGCGCGATTTTGTAGGTTGGGTGTTGAAGAAACAATATCCTTCTGTCATAAAAACGATATCGCGATTGAACAATGCGGCAAGCTTATTGTGGCTACCAATGAAGTGGAACATGAGCGAATGCTGGCACTTTATGAGCGCGCCCACGAGAATGGACTCGAAGTAGAGCTGCTGGACGCAGTGATGCTCAAGGCAAGAGAGCCAAACGTGAAAGGGTCTGGCGCCATCTTTCTGCGTACTACTGGCATAGTTGATTATCCAGGCATGACACGCAAAATGGCTGCTTTATTTTGTGACCTCGGTGGTCAGACTCAACTCAACAGTAAGGTTGTAGGAATCAACGAGACCAATAATATGGTCGATATCATCCTTGCAGACGGGACTCACGTCGAAGCAAAACATCTCGTCGTGTGTGCTGGCCTAATGGCTGATCGCCTCGCGATTATGCAGGGTCTCGACATCGACTTCCGGGTCATCCCCTATCGCGGTGAATATTATCAGCTGCCTCCTGACAAGAACAATATAGTTAAACATCTAATTTATCCGGTTCCGAATCCGCTCGTACCGTTTCTCGGCATTCATCTGACGCGAATGATTGATGGATCGGTAACGATTGGGCCGAATGCGTTGCAAGGCTACAAGCGAGAGGGTTATGGCCGGCTAAATTTTAGCGTAGTCGATACCTTCGCGATGATTTCTTTTCCTGGTTTTTGGAATGTACTTCGGAAAAATTTCAGGTCTGGATTGTGCGAATTCTGGAACTCAATCTGGAAGCGTGGCTATCTCAAGCAGGTCAACAAATATTGCCCATCAATTACCATCAGTGACCTTAAGCCTTATCCAACCGGTATTCGTGCAATGACAGTTCATCGCGATGGCAGTTTGATCGATGACTTCTTGATGATTGATAGCCCAAGGACCTTGCATGTTTGCAATGCTCCGTCCCCGGCTGCTACGTCAGCGATACCCATTGGCAACCATATTTGCGACAAAATACTTAAGGAGTAGTATGGGCCACAAATAGATGGAAGTTGAGATTGTCAGATAACCCTCAGGTAGCAGCGACCATACGGCAGTGGGTTGATACCGTCGTAGTCGGCCTTAATCTATGCCCATTCGCCAAGCGTGAACTGGACAAAGATCGGGTGCGATTCGTCGTATCGAATGCCATAAGTGAACAAGGCTTGTTGGTAGACATCGAAGCAGAGCTCGACTTGCTCGAGAAGGATGCATCGATCGAAACTACGTTGTTAATTCACCCTCAAGTACTGGAGACGTTTCACGAATATAACCAGTTTCTTAATTACGCCGAGGGCCTGTTACAGCAAATGGAACTCGATGGCGTCTACCAGATCGCGAGCTTTCATCCGGACTATCAATTCGGTGGGACCGAACCTGATGATGCCGAGAACTACACCAATCGATCGCCCTATCCTGCTTTGCACCTTCTCCGTGAAGAGAGCCTCGACCGAGTTCTTGAATCTACCGAATTCGCCGAGCAAATACCGATCCGTAACATCGAGCTAATGAACACAATGGGAAGTGCTGAATTGAATGCATTGCTAAAGGAATGCTTTCAAACCGTCCTACCCAAGGCCACCTAGAAGTAAAAAATGCCTCACCTTCAACTGATTTCCGCAATAGTTATCCTTACTTCATTGTCAGCGTGCGCCAGTAGTAAAGATGACAACACCTCTACGACAGCAACAGGTTCAGCATCCGGCGGGCTCCCGGTCGTCGCCTTGGCGGCATACTCGACGTCAGACGTGGAATGCATGTACAGCTACAGCGCATTCAATAGCTCAGCATCGGTTAATACGACCAGTACAGCGAATTGGTTCTGCGGTGGTACCAACCGGACGTTGTCCGCAAACGGTATCCCCGATCATGCAGTCGGCACATTTCCAAACGCTAACAATCCCAACACCATTTCCGTGCAGTCCGTATCGGCGAGCTACTCGCTCGATCCCGTCTTGACGTCGGCGATGACAATACTTGGCGGGCCCAGAGGGGCGATTGCTTACGTTCTGAATGGCGTCAAGATGGATCCCGGCACTGCTGGTACCTGCAACGATTCCGGCGGATCGTGCAGCTTGGCCGGCAACGTGGGCGGCTGGAATATTGAGGCACTCGGACAAGACTCGTTCAACTTCGGCGATGACGCCAACCACGCACACGTGCAACCCACGGGTGAATATCACTATCACGGGATACCCGAAGGGTTTGTCGACAAGCTGAATAACGGCACCGAGCCGACCTTAATTGCCTGGGCCGCAGATGGTTTCCCGATCTATGCACGTTACGGCTACCTCGATGCTATGAATGCGAACTCCGGCATTGTGGTCATAGAAAGTAGCTACCAAATTAAGGCTGCACCCGATGCAAATCGGCCCGATATCTCGCTCTACGCAATGGGGACGTTCACACAAGATTACGCGTACGTCGATGGTCTCGGTGATCTTGATGAATGTAATGGCCGTACCGGCGTTACACCGGATTTTCCGGATGGGATCTACCACTATTACGCGACCGATGGCTTTCCGTTCCTGCAGCGCTGCGTCAAAGGTTCGCTATGATTCTGCAGCGATATCAATTCAGTCGCATCCGTTTAGTAGTAAGTCTCGGCTTGTTGATGGCAATCACCTCAGTACGTGCGCACTTGATGGTTGAGCAACACGGCACAATCAACTTTGCGAACGGTGGCGCTTTCCTGGTACTTTCCGTTCCGGTCTCGGCATTCGACGGCGTTGACGATGACGGCGACGGTGCGCTCTCGGTGCGGGAATTAGGTCGGCACATTACTGAAGTGGAGCAACAGTTTTACAACAGCGTACAATTGCTGGGCGGCAGGGGCGAACCACTGCCGCTACAGGGTCTTTTGATGTCGCTGGCCCCCTCTGACCACGCAGCAGCTTCTCCAGCTAAACAACTGATCGCGTTTGGTCGCTTCGCGGTTACAGGCGCAATGACTTCACTGGACCTACGGATAGCCCTGCAGGGAAAAAATTCGGAGGAAAAGAGCATCAGTGTCACGGCCACCCGCGACAGAAGGTCGCAGGAAATGGTATTCACGCCCGACCGCCAGTATCACTCGATCTTTCCGGCGACAATCTTGAACAAGAGTTTCGCGGAGCAGGTCACCACTTTTTAACGTCGCGGCAGTCCCCCGCCTGGGGCCCGTTGCGCTCCCGAAACTGCTGATACAACCTGCTCAGCTGGGTATCGCCAAAACATATGAATCAAGTCTTATGGGCGCACCCCCAAACGAAAAAAGCCCTGTCGAAAGGAGGCTCGCTGGTCGGCTGCATATAAATAGTCAAATCTTGATAGTGGAGGCGCGCTATGAGAATTATATGCAGATCGAAATGGAATAATTTCCTTTAGTCGCCTGATATCCACTTTCCCTTAAAGCGGATATCAGATCGGCGATAACATGAGCTGCTAACCGTCCGACTCCGACCAGAAGCAGCTGTTCAGATCGCTCGTGTATCAATCATTCTTAATTGCGATATAGAACATGAGCACGGCGCAAACAGTACCGTATCGGAATGCACCCTCAACCGAGCCTAGTCCAGTCTCCGTTTGCCACATTTGGAAGTAGCCTTCGCCAATTACTACGAAGAAACCATACCAAACTAGCATGCCCAGTACACCAGCAGAGATAGCAGTCGCCTTCGCAGCGCTAAAGTCTTCCGCTGAACCTTTTCTTTCTTTGAGCATCTGAAATGCGCCGAAGAATCCCAGAGCTCCTACGACTAGCTCCCCAACCATGATCATGAGCAACGCCAAGTAGGTAAGCCAGGTCGACGAAACAGTCGGACCAAAAATTTTGTAATATGGCTGTTCCGCGCCAGACACAACAAAAGAGACAACCGAAAATGCCGCCTCCAAATTGAATAAATTATCGAGAAAGAAAAGAGCGCCAATTGCACCAATAAATAATGCGGCGGCGATTTTTGTTATTCGTATCATTGTATCCGCTCCCAGAATTACTCCGAATTATTAGATATTATGTATTTTCTGCGAGTGCCCGCCCTGGGTCATAAGCGGCCCCCTTCAACATCATATCAGGCGAGCGTCTACTTTCGGATGTAAAGCAGCCATCGAGCCCATGAAATTCACCCACAAAAAAGCCCGGTACAAGACCGGGCTCTTAATTTTTGGTAGCGGGGGTAGGATTTGAACCTACGACCTTCGGGTTATGAGCCCGACGAGCTGCCAGACTGCTCCACCCCGCATCAGCGAACGCGATAGTACGCAGGTGACACGGGGTTTACAAGGGGGTTCAGCCCAGTATTTGAATACAAAGTGCCAATAACCATCCCGGCACTATACCGAGTGCCAATACGGCTACTGAATTAAGGCTCAGTACCACGCGTGTATCAGTACTCGCCTGCAGCACAGCCTTATCCTCAGCATCTTCGAAATACATGTACCAGATGACCCGGAGGTAGTAATACGCGCCCACAACAGACGCCAGCACCATCAAAACAGCAAGGCCCATGAATCCGGAATCAACGACCGCACTAATAACGTTCAGCTTGGCAAAAAATCCTACAAACGGCGGTACGCCAGCCATGCTGAACATCAAAAACATCATCATCAAGGCAAACCACGGACTGCGGGCATTGAGGCCCTTAAAGTCCGACAGGTTCTCCGCATCATATCCGCGGCGACTCAGCAAGATGATCATGCCAAATGCACCTGCAGCTGCTACAACGTAAGTAAGCGTATAGAATAGCGCCACTGCGTTGCCCTGCTCCGTTCCAACGAACAGCGCGAGCAGAATGAAGCCGACATGAGCAATCGTCGAGTAGCCCAACATTCGTTTGATGTTTGTTTGAACGATAGCAACGAAATTACCCACCAGTAGCGAGAGCACGGCGATAACCATAATCATGGCCGCCCACGTGTCATGCAAGCCACCGAGACCATCGACCAGAACTCGCAGGAACAGCGCCAATGCCGCCAGCTTCGGGGCCGTCGCAACGTACAGCGTTACCGGCGTGCGTGCACCCTGATAGACGTCAGGCAGCCACATATGAAACGGCACAGCTCCAAACTTGAAACCGATTCCGACAATCAGGAAGGCCAAGCCAAACCAAAGTGGCAAGCTATTCAATGATGGGTCAGCCGTAATTGCCGCCGATATTTCATGAAACTGCAGACTGCCGGTGACACCGTAGATCCACGATATGCCATACAGCAAACAACCCGATGCGATAGCACCCAGGATGAAGTACTTCATCGCTGACTCAGTAGAGGTGACGTTATTTCTGTCAATCGCGACAAGCGCGTACATCGACAATGCCAGCGTCTCAAGACCAAGATACATCGTCAGCATGCTGTTAGCCGACATCATGATCATCATGCCCAGCAAGCCGATTAAACCGAGTAGATAAAACTCACCTTTATGAATTTCATTTGCACGCAAATAGTCGCGTGAATACAGGAACGCGATTGCCACAAAGATGACTGCTGCTGTCTTCAATATCTGTGACAAAGGGTCGCTGACGTAACTACCGCTGAAAATTACTATGCGGGCATCGGGTGCTGTCGCATTCAACACCAGTAACATCGTACCAAGTGCCAGGATACTGATCCAGAACGTGCGCACACGATTCTCGTCGTCGATAAACAAATCCGCTATCAAGACGAAACAAATCAATCCCAACAGGGTAATTTCCGGTGCAGCAACAATGTAATCCATCAAATTCATAATGCGGCCTGCCAGAGCTTCGAGTGCCCAACCTGTTCAATTAACTGTTCAACTGTAACGTTCATCATGTCAACTAGCGGCGCTGGCCATAGTCCGACAAGAAGAACGCTTACGGCGAGAATAGCGAGAACAATGAACTCGCGACTATTGAGGTCTTTAAGAGCTGCAACGTTGTCGTTGGCTACCTCGCCGTAGATAACACGCTTGACCATCCACAGTGTATAGGCTGCGCCAAGAATCAAGGTGCCAGCAGCTAGAAATGCGTACCAGAAATTCGCTTTGAAGCTCGCGATAATAACCATGAACTCGCCGACAAAGCCTGATGTACCCGGCAGGCCCGCATTAGCCATAGCAAACAAAACCATGAACGCTGCGTACACTGGCATCGTATTGGCAACACCGCCGTAGTCAGAAATTTCGCGGCTGTGCATGCGATCGTATAAAACACCAACGCAGAGGAACATCGCGCCAGATATCAAGCCGTGGGAGATCATTTGGATCAAGCCACCGGTAATTCCGAGGCCGGCGCCCATGCCACCATCAAACGACCAAAGCATAAACAAGCCAAGCGTCACGAAACCCATATGTGCGATCGACGAATACGCGATCAGCTTCTTCATATCCTTCTGCATCAAGGCGACGAAGCCGATATAGACAACAGCAATCAGTGACAAGGCAATCATCATGCCCGAGAAGTACTCACTGCCGTCCGGCACGATAGGCAACGACAGGCGAACGAAACCATAACCGCCCATCTTCAACATAATTGCTGCCAGTATAACCGAGCCACCGGTGGGTGCCTCAACGTGTGCATCAGGCAACCAGGTATGAACGGGCCACATTGGAACCTTGACGGCAAACGCCAACAGGAAGGCGATGAAAATATACTTCTGAGCACCAAGCGTTAGCGGTACGCCCATGAAACCGAACAAATCGAAACTACCGGTTTGGCCGTACAAATAGATAAACGCAACCAGCATCAAAACCGAGCCAAGGAACGTGTACAGGAAAAACTTCAAGGTCGCGTAAACGCGTCGAGCTCCACCCCAGATACCGATGATCAGGAACATTGGTATCAGCATGGATTCCCAGAAAACGTAGAACAGCAATGCATCGAGTGCCGAGAAGACACCGACCATCAAACCCTCAAGAATCAGGAAAGCGGCAAAGTATTGCGCCGACCGGTTTTTAATCGTATCCCAACTGGAAATAACGACCAGCGGCGTGATGAATGTCGTTAGCAAGATCAGCGGTGCTGATATGCCATCCACTCCCAAGGAATAAAACACATTGAGAGAATCAACCCACGGCATCTTTTCGGTGAACTGCATACCGGTGGCGGCGTTATCAAAACCGACATAGAGGCCGATGCTGAACAGGAGAGTGACGACAGAAATGGCCAAAGCTACAATACGCATCAAACCTGCACGGGACGACGACGAATCGCTGTCATCCCCGATAGCGATTAACGCAGCGCCGCCAATGATCGGCAGCCAGATTAGAATACTTAAAAGATGTTGTGAGAAATCCATGTTCGTCCTTGCGCTAACGCAGCCAGATCAGCCAACCGAGTAACGCGGTCAAGCCGATGATCATTGCGAAAGCGTAAGTATAGAGATAGCCGGTTTGAATCTGGCGTACAAAACCCGCCAATCGCACAACCGTCCTGGCAGTCCCATTCACGAGAATGTCGTCGATGATCATTTGATCACCCTTTTTCCATAGGAACTGGCCAATGGCTCGACCGCCACCGGCGAAGCCCTTAATCCACAAGTCATCAAAATAATACTTTCGATCTAGCACGTTATAGATGCCTGACAATCTGGTTTTGATCATCTCGGGAATATCGGGACGTTTCAGATACAGGAACCACGCTGCAATCACACCGCATGTGGCAAGCCAGAACACAGGGGTCCTGACCGAGTGCGTAAGAAGTGCAAGACTGCCATGCCAAGCATGTGCCATGTGACCGATAATATCTTTGCTCTCGCTGACGAATATCGCGTCACCAAAATAGTCGCCAAACAATACGGGGCCAACCGTGAACCAGCCGATAATTGCAGATGGTATGGCTAGTAAAATGAGCGGCACGGTCACAACAGCCGACGGTTCGTGTAGATGCGACTTCGTCTTGGCATCCATACGCTCTTCGCCATGGAACACCAGGAAAAACATGCGGAATGTATACAAGGCTGTAATGAAAACACCTAGCAGGACACTGAGGTAGGCGATCCAATATACGGCGCCCTGCCCCTGCCAATGTGAATCCCTAACCGCTTCAATCAGCAGGTCTTTGGAGAAGAAGCCACTACTGCCGGGAAAACCGATCAACGCGAGTGATCCGACTAGTGACGTCCAATAAGTAATCGGCATGTACTTCTTGATACCACCCATCTTCCGAATGTCCTGCTCGTGATGCATTGCAATAATGACCGAGCCAGCCGCGAGGAACAACAGTGCTTTAAAGAACGCATGCGTCATCAAGTGGAAAATAGCAGCGCTATAAGCTGAAGCGCCCAGGGCGACGGTCATATACCCCAACTGCGACAGCGTTGAATAAGCAACAACACGCTTGATGTCGTTTTGAATAATACCCAGCAGCCCCATGAAGAACGCTGTTATCGAGCCAATAACGATGACGAAGCCGAGTGCCGTTGTCGACAACTCAAACAACGGAGACATACGCGCCACCATGAAGATGCCCGCGGTTACCATGGTCGCCGCGTGAATCAATGCAGAAATTGGCGTCGGGCCTTCCATCGAATCCGGCAGCCAGACATGCAGGGGTGCCTGTGCCGACTTACCCATCGCCCCGATGAATAGCAATATGCAGATAACCGTCATCGCATTCCAGGGCGTACCTTGGAGCACCTCAATATTTTGCCCGGCGATAGATTCTGCTTGACCAAACACGGTCGCGTAATCCAGTGAGCCAGTAAACATTACGACACCTGCAATACCGAGAAGGAATCCGAAATCACCAACTCGGTTTACGAGGAAGGCTTTCAAATTCGCGAAAATAGCTGTCTCTTTCTTGAACCAAAACCCAATCAACAGGTACGAAACCAGACCAACCGCTTCCCAACCAAAAAACAATTGCAGGAAGTTATTAGACATCACCAGCATCAACATCGCGAAGGTGAACAGCGAGATGTAACTAAAGAATCGTTGGTAGCCGGGATCCTCACGCATATAGCCGATGGTGTAGATGTGCACCATCAGTGACACGAAGGTCACCACGCACATCATGAGGGCAGTCAAGCGATCGACTAGAAAGCCAACTTCCATCCGCAAGCCATCCGTAACAGCCCATGTATACACACTGATATTCTCGGCCTCAGCGCCACCCCAAAAAAGATTCTTCAGTACCAGCATAGACAATAAGCACGCCGTGCCAACACCAACGATGGTTACCCAATGCGCTCCCGCACGGCCGATTTTCTTACCGGCCAAACCGGCAATGATCGCCGCTGCAAGTGGTGCCAAAACGATTGTCAGGTAATAGTTGTACATATCATCCCTTCAACGAATTCAGCTCTTGCACCGCGATCGAGCGTTTATTGCGGAACAACACGACCAGGATCGCAAGACCGATCGCAGCCTCTGCAGCCGCAACCGTTAAAATGAAGAAAACGAAGATTTGTCCGGTCTCATCGCCGAGGTAACGTGAAAATGCGATAAAGTTGAAGTTAACGGCAAGCAGCATCAGTTCGATGCACATTAATATGAGAATCAGGTTGCGACGATTGACGATGATGCCAGCGATGCTCAGAACAAAGAGCATAGCCGCCAAGGTCAGATAATGCTCAAGACCGATCATTGCTTTTTCTCCGCAGCCATCTTGACCACACGAACACGATCCTTGGCGCGTACTGCAACTTGCGCTGCAATATCCTGCACTTTCAAACCAGGGCGCTTGCGCATCGTCAACGTAATCGCTGCGATAATGGCCAATAGCAATATGACCGCTGCAATTTCAAAGGCGTAGACATGCTCCGTATACAGCACAGCACCGAGCGCTTTGGTGTTGCTGTAGCCCTCCGGCGTTGACGCAAAACTACCAGTACTGGCGACACCCTGGTTACGCAGCCAAATCAGTTGGATTAGCTCGATAGCCATCAACAGCGCGATGCTGATACCCACCCATGCATAACGGGCGATACTGCGCTTGGCGGCTTCAATATTGACGTCGAGCATCATCACGACAAATAAGAACAGAACCATGACAGCACCGACATAGACAAGCACGAGAACGATCGCCAAAAACTCAGCTTCGGCCAGTAACCACAACAAGGCGCTTTGGAAGAATGTCAGGACAAGGAACATAACTGAGTGCACCGGGTTGCGTGAAAACACAACACCGACCGCAGCTCCCAACATAAACAGAGCAAATACGTAAAACAAAACTGAATGAAGCATCATAGTGCCCTACCGGTATTTCGCGTCGGTTGCTTTGTCAGCAGAGATCATGGCGTCGTACTTATCACCAATTGCCAGCAGCTTGTCTTTCGTCATGATGTTCTCGCCGGGTTCTTCCATATGATATTCATGGATACGTGTTTCGACGATCGCATCGACCGGGCAAGCCTCTTCACAGAAGCCGCAATAAATACACTTGAAAAGATCAATATCATAACGCGCCGTTCGTCTTGTCCCGTCATCGCTGACATCCGATTCGATCGTAATCGCCAACGCTGGACAAACAGCTTCACAGAGCTTGCACGCAATACAGCGCTCTTCGCCATTCGGGTATCGACGCAGTGCATGCAGCCCACGAAAACGATTCGACTGAGGTGTCTTCTCATCCGGATACTCCAGCGTCACGCCCTTTTTGAAAAACTGGCGCTGCGTTACGGAAAGCCCTTTGAGTAACTCCCATAAAGTGAATGTCTTGATGTAACTCACTATTCGATTCATCGTTCTAAGCGCCCAATCCAGACCACGGCCCAACCTGGAACCAGGCCATAGCCCCTTCCACGCCGATCCAGATGATTGTTATAGGTATGAAAATCTTCCAGCCAAGTCGCATGATTTGATCATAGCGATAGCGCGGAAATGTCGCGCGGAACCAGAAGAACGTGTACATGAACATGCACATCTTGGCAAACAACCACGGCAGACCACCCACGGTTAACCATGCAAGCCAGGAAATGTCATTGAGGAAGGTCCAGCCTTCGAATGGCGATGCCCAGCCGCCGAGGAAGAAAATCGCGGTCAAGGTCGAAATCAAAACCATGTTCGCGTATTCAGCTAGGAAAAATATGGCGAAAGCAACACCGGAATAT
>Ga0307986_10002122_pt1 | contig 14231 bp, 13 predicted proteins | sample EllFjometageno82_FD_203170 | JGI IMG/M metagenome (GOLD analysis project Ga0307986, IMG submission 203170) | Marine microbial communities from Ellis Fjord, Antarctic Ocean - #82 | ecosystem: Environmental > Aquatic > Marine > Unclassified | place: Southern Ocean | collected 2014-10-09
AAATTTAACAAAAAAAAGTTTTTAAAAACTAAAAACTTTCATATAAATTATGCAATTAAGGTAATAGTCAATTAATGTAAAGCAAATAATGGGTATTGAAATTAATTAAATAAACACCATATTAATCCCATGGTTGAACTAAATAATTTAAAAAAACTGAGTGATTTTGAGAATAAATCCCTGTTAATCGTTGATGATGATAATCCTTTTAGAGACAGACTTGCTAGAGCAATGGAAAAAAAAGGATTTGAAGTTATTCAAGCTGAAGGTGTACAAAAAGGGATTCTAGCAGTTAAGGAAAAAAAGCCAGGATTTGCAGTTGTTGATTTAAGATTAGCTGACGGTAATGGCCTTGAAGTTGTAAAACAAATACAGCTTTCTAATCCTACTAGTAGAATTATTATGCTAACTGGTTATGGTAATATACCAACAGCTGTAGCTGCGATTAAAGAGGGTGCTATTGATTACCTTGCAAAACCGGCAGATGCAGATGATGTCGAAAAAGCACTATTGGCAGATCCAGAAAAGAAAGCACAACCACCAGAAAATCCTATGTCAGCAGACAGGGTTAAATGGGAGCACATCCATAGAGTCTTTGAATTATGTAATAGAAATGTTTCTGAAACTGCTAGAAGACTTAAAATGCACAGAAGAACTTTGCAAAGAATACTATCTAAAAGATCACCTAGATAAATTTTCTAAATTTAAGAATTTGTTTGGACAATACTGTCAGAATTAAAATTTTATAAATTTCAATAAGTAAAAATGGTTGAGCACCGACTAAAAATACCTCATTAAAATTTTTGTCTAAACCCATATAATTCCATAATCCCAATAATCCTAATATATAAGTTGCACTCACAGAAAATAATAAATAAATAAATATTACTATTGGATCATTTTTTATTTTTATCATTCCCACAAAAAGAGCCGTTAAAACAAATCCAATTAAATAGCCACCAGTTGGACCCACTAGATATGCAAAGCCACCACCTTTTGCAAAAACAGGTAAGCCTATAGAACCTTCAATTAAATACAATATTACAGTTGTTGCGGCCAATTTATAACCCAAAACCATTCCAAGAAATAAAACCACGAATGTCTGCATTGTTGCTGGAACTAAAGTAAAAGGAGTTTGTATTTTAGATGAAATAGCAAGTAATACTGATCCAAATATAACAGCTACAACCGATTTAATTATTTTGAAATTATTTGAAACCTCAATTACATGCATACAATAATGATACTATTTTAAAATATATTTATCTAGTTTTTAATTAATCTAAGAAAAACATCCTCTAAATCGCCATCATCAGTAGATATATCTATAATTTTGACATTATTTTTTTTAATTAAATTAATTAATTCTTCCATGTGAATTTTACTTTTTTCGTAAGACACACAAATCTCTGCACCTAATTTTGATATCACTTTTAAAGAATCTAAGACACCATCTTCAACATTAATTATTTTATCTGTTTTAAAAGTTACTTTTTTTGTTTGAATTCTATTCAGTAGATTTTTAGTGCTATCTAAAGCAACTATATTTCCTTTATTAAGAATAGCTATTCGGTCACACATCTCTTCAGCCTCTTCCAAGTAATGTGTTGTTAAAATAATAGTTACACCAAGATCGTTAAGTAATCTTACATTTTTCCATAAATTCTGTCTTAGCTCTACATCAACACCAGCCGTAGGTTCATCCAAAAAAACTATTGGTGGTTGATGAACTAAAGCCTTGGCTACTAGCAACCTTCTTTTCATACCACCAGATAAACTTCTAGCATAGCTATTAGCTTGTTTTTCTAAAGACACTAATTCTAGAATAGTATCAGTAATTCTGTCTTTTTTTTTAATTCCATAAAGACCAGCCTGTAATTCCAATAATTTTCTTGGACTAAAAAATGGATCAAGATTTATTTCTTGTGGAACTATTCCAACAGAAGCTCTAACTTGTCTTGGGTTTTCATCTAAGTCAAAACCCCATACATTTACTTGTCCGGCAGTTTTTATTACTGTTCCAGCTAAAATATTTATAAATGTTGTTTTACCTGCACCATTAGGACCAAGAAGACCAAAAATTTCTCCCTCTTTCACGTCTAAGTTTAAATCATTTAATGCATGGTTATCCTCAGTCTGTTTACTAGAATAAATTTTTTTTAAGTTTTTAACAGAAAGTATATTTTTTTGCTCCATGTGCGATAATACATTTATAGTATATAAAATAATTAAGATAATATTATTTAATGGATAAAGTAAAAAAAACAGATCATTTTTATTTGATAGATGGCTCTGGTTATATTTTTAGAGCTTATTATGCATTACCGCCTCTAACAAGAAAGAGTGATGGTCTACCTGTAGGTGCGGTTAGTGGTTTTTGTAGTATGTTATTTAAATTATTAGAAGATTCAAAGTCTAATGAAAACTTGCAAAAGCCAACTCACTTTGCAGTAATTTTTGATGCTGCTAGAAAAACTTTTAGAAATGAGATTTATTCTGATTACAAAGCAAATAGATCTGAAGCCCCTGATGATTTAGCTCCACAGTTTGAATATATAAGAAAATCTGTAGTCGCTTTTAATCTACCATCGGTCGATCTTCCAAATTATGAAGCAGATGATTTAATCGCAACTTACGCAGAACAAATTTTAGCAGAGGGAGCTAAAGTAACGATAGTTTCTTCTGATAAAGACTTGATGCAATTATATAGAAAAAATGTTCGCTTATTTGACCCAATGAAAAATAAATTTATAACACCAGAGGATATTGTAGCTAAATTCGGAGTAGGACCTGAAAAAGTTATTGATGTGCAATCATTGGCTGGTGACAGTAGTGATAATGTTCCTGGAGTTCCAGGTATAGGTGTCAAGACTGCAGCAGAACTGATTAATAAATATGGCACCTTAGAAAAACTGTTAGATAGTGCACATGAAATTAAGCAAAACAAAAGAAGAGAAACGCTTATTGAAAATAAAGATAAAGCAATTATCAGTAAAAAATTAGTAACCCTAATGAAAGATGCTCCAGCTAAAAGAAAGATAGAAGAATTTAAATTGAAAGAGATTGATAAAGATAAGCTATATAAATTTTTAAGAGAAATGGAGTTTAATAGGCTTCTTAGTTCTGTAATTTCAGCATATGGAGAGCCTGAAGTGGGAGAAACTCCACCAGAAGCAAAAGCTGAAAAAAAACAACAAAACATAAGTAAAAAAAATTATCATCTAATCACTAGTGAAAAAGAAATAGACGAATGGATTAATGAGGCTGAAGAAGCTGGTGAATTAGCAATTGATACTGAAACTAGTTCGTTGGATGCACATCAAGCAGACTTAGTAGGTATTTCATTAAGTACCAAGATCGGCAAAGCTTGCTATATTCCAATAGGCCATAAGTTTAAAGGGTGTATAAAAAAAGAGGTAGTAATTAAAAAATTAAAACCACTTTTAGAAGACAAGAGCGTAAAAAAAATAGGTCAAAACATTAAGTTTGATTTTATTGTTTTATTTAAACAAGGGATTAACATGAATTCAATGGAGGACACAATGTTAATGTCTTACGTGTTAGATGCTGGAAAAAATAGACATAACATGGACACTTTATCTGAAATTCACCTGCAACATAAAACAATTTCATTTAAAGAAATTGTTGGTACGGGAAAAAAAGAAATAAATTTTAGTGATGTAGAGTTGGATAAGGCAATGGGGTATGCGGCTGAAGATGCTGATATTACTTATAGGTTATATAAAATATTTAGTAAAAATTTAAAGTTAGAAAAATTGAATAATATTTATGAAATTTTTGAAAAACCTTTAATCAAAATATTAGCATTCATGGAAATTGAAGGAATAAAAATTGATAACAAATTTTTGAAAGTATTGTCTGAAAAATTCGAGAAAAAAATTGATAAATTAGAAAAAGAAGTTTTTCTAATCTCAAAAAAAGAATTTAATATCGCTTCACCAAAACAATTAGGTGAGGTTATTTACAATGATTTAAAGATTGCTGTCCTTAAAAAAACTAGAAAAGGGAGTTTTGCCACAAATGCAAGTGTACTTGAAGACTTGGCATTTAAAGGACATAAATTTCCTCAATTAATTCTAGATTGGCGACAAGTATCTAAATTGAAAAATACTTATTCAGATGCTTTGCCTGAACACATAAACCCAATTACTAAAAGAGTTCACACTTCATTTTTATTAGCTGCAACAACAACAGGAAGGCTTGCTTCTAGTGATCCAAATTTGCAAAATATTCCCATAAAATCAGAAGACGGTAAAAACATAAGGAAAGCATTTATAGCCAAAAAAGATTTTACTTTAATATCAGCCGACTATAATCAAATTGAAATGAGAATTTTAGCAGACTTAGCGGATGTTAAAGAGTTAAAAAAAGCATTTAAAAATAATGAAGATATTCACTCATTAACAGCAAGCCAGGTATTTGATGTTGATATCAAAAAAGTAGACCAAGATATGAGACGAAAAGCTAAAGCAATAAATTTTGGTATTATTTATGGAATCTCTCAATATGGACTAGCAAAACAAATTAATGTTTCAAACCATGAGGCAAATGATTTTTTAAATGCTTATTTTTCAAGGTTCCCAGAAATAAAAATTTATATGGATGATACTATTAAATTTTGTAGAAAAAGTGGCTATGTAAATAATATTTTTGGACGTAGATCTCATTTTAATGGAATTAATGATAAAAATTTTAATGTAAGGAATTTTCAAGAAAGAGCTGCAATTAATGCACCCATTCAAGGTTCAGCTTCAGAGATTATGAGACTTGCGATGATTAGACTTGATAAAAAATTTGAAAGCATAAAAAACAACAAGGCAAAGATACTATTGCAAATACACGATGAATTAATTTTTGAAGTCCCAGAAAAAAATGTCAAAATTTTAACTAAGATTATAGAAGAAGAAATGACTAGCGTTACTGAAAGTGACTTACACTCTTTTTCAACACCCTTAACAATAGATGTGAATATAGGTGATAATTGGGGAATACTTCATTAATTAAAAACCATTGCCTAAATTAGAACAATTTAGTATTTTTAAAGTAACTTATGCATACACAAACAATTGCATTAATTGATGATGACAGAAACATACTTACAAGCATAAGTATTGCACTTGAAAAAGAAGGATTTAAAGTTCAAACCTATATAGATGGAGAAAGTGCTTTAATTGGACTAACTAGAACACCGCCTGATCTGGCAGTTATCGATATTAAAATGCCAAAGATGGATGGCGAAGAACTTTTAAAAAAATTAAGAAAAAAAACATCTCTACCAGTAATTTTTTTAACTTCAAAAGATGATGAGATAGATGAGTTACTAAGCTTAAAGTTAGGGGCAGATGATTTTATAAAAAAATCTGGAGGATTTTCTATAAAAGTTTTAATCGAAAGAATTAGAGTTCAGCTTAGAAAAAAAGACATCAATATAAATCTTGAAGAAACCAAAAGCATCATTTCTCATGGCAAACTCAAACTAGATCCCTCTCAACTGGAGTGTGAATGGGATGGAAAACAGCTACCAGACAAACTTACAACTACAGAATTCTTGATAGTGAAAGAATTAGCTAAGAGACCTGGTATGATTAAGGAAAGAGGGCAATTAATGGATATTGCGTATAGAGAAGATACTGATATTGAAGATAGAACTATAGATAGTCACGTTAAGAGAATTAGAAAAAAATTTAAAAGGGTTGACCCTGAGTTTACTGCAATAGAAACAAGATATGGCAGTGGATACAGATGGAATGTTAGTTAATGTTTGGTGATTTTCTTAAAAGTTTATCAATTTTAAAAAAATTTTTATTTATTAACTTAATAATTTTTTTAGTTATTGGTAGCTTAACTCTTTTATATATAGGAAGTGTTAAACCTAATTTAATAAAAAATAAAACAATCAAACATATTCAGATAATAGAAAATACAATCGATCATATTCTTAGATTGAATATTAGATTTGAGGAAGAGGACGTCAGAAGATTTTTGTTTTCCACAAGATTTTTATTTCAAAATTTAGATAGAGTTATGCTATTTGACAATCAGTTCAATTTAGTTGGTGACACAGATACGCTTGATTTAGACCCGAGATCTTTCTCTAATAGATTGGACATTGTTCAATTAGAAATTTTAAACGAAAAAAAAAGTAACAAAATAATTGAAAAAAAAGACATAAATAAAGAAAAAACTATTTCATTAAAAGATATTTTGACAAATTATTCATGGTCAAAAAATTATGGAAAACCATACAGCTTTATTCAAGAAGGCTACAATCAATTTTTATTAACTACAGTAAAAAATGTAACAATGAAGGGAAGCACTATTGGATATTTGGCAATCTCTGAAAATGCTGTTGATATTAAATCTGCAATTAATGAAAGAAAAACTTTTATATTAAGAACTGCCATCTTTATTGGAATAGTAATATTTATATTTTCTTTCGTTTTAAATAAATATTTTCTTAAACCTATAAAAAATTTAGTAGCTTATACAAAAATAATTAAAGAAAAGAGTAGAAAAAAAACTAACATAAATGAACTCAAAAGTAGAAATGATGAATTGGGTGTGCTATCAAATTCTTTAGATGATATGACGCATGAACTTCAAAAAAGAATTTCTCACGCAGAAAATTTTTCAACAGATTTAGTTCATGAAATAAGAAATCCATTAACATCGTTAAAAAGTGCTACAGAAATATTATATGAAACTGAAGACCAGGCACAAAGAAGCAAGCTAATTGACATCCTTAATCATGATGTCGAAAGAATTGAAAGGTTGATTACCGACTACTCTCAAATGTTAAAAGATGAAGTCGCCCTAAGTAGAGAAAAAATGAAAAAAATCAACCTTAAGTTAATTGTAAGATCAGTAGTTGACGATTTTAACAGTATTTACGAAGCAAAAAGAGGTATTAAAATAATCTTAAATGATAGAAACAAACAAGAAGAATACCTCATTAATGGAATAGAAAATAGAATAGAACAAATCATTGCAAATTTATTAGATAACTCGATTTCTTTTAGTGATGATAATAAAAAAATTTTAGTTGAAATCTCTAAAGATGAAAAGAAAAGGATTGTTTTAAAGGTTATAGATGAAGGCAAAGGATTTAAAGAAACGAGTACCACAAAGATATTTGATAGATTTTACAGCAACAGACCAGACACATTTGGAGAGCATTCTGGTTTAGGGCTAAATATTGTAAAAAATCTTGTAGACCTACATGGCGCCACCATCAATGCTTCTAACAACATTATGCAAAAAGGTGCTAATGTAGAGATTGTATTTCCTAAAGCTTAATCATAAGTTGATTAATAAAATTTTTATTGTATAAAAACGAGCAATGGAAGATTTTAAAGTTAAAGATATATCACTAGCTGAATTTGGAAGAAAAGAAATTTCTATAGCAGAAAGTGAAATGCCAGGCTTAATGGCATTAAGAGAAGAGTACTTGGGAAAAGCACCTTTAAAAGGAGCAAAAATTTTAGGCTGTCTTCATATGACGATCCAAACAGCAGTTTTAATTGAAACGCTTGTAGAACTTGGAGCCGAAGTTAGATGGTCATCTTGTAATATTTTTTCAACTCAGGATCATGCTGCGGCAGCAATAGCTAAAGCAGGAATACCTGTTTTTGCCTGGAAAGGTGAAACTGAGGATGAGGCAGTATGGTGCATAAAACAGACAATCGAAGGAAAAAAAGATTGGAAAGCAAATATGCTACTAGATGATGGTGGTGATTTAACCGCAATGATGCATAGCGATTATAAAGATTTGTTAAAAAATGTAAGGGGTGTTTCAGAGGAAACAACAACAGGAATTAAAGCATTAAATAAAATGGAAAAAGATGGATCTTTAATGATTCCAGCAATCAATGTTAACGACTCAGTTACAAAATCAAAATTTGACAACTTATATGGTTGTAGAGAAAGTTTAGTAGATGGAATTAGAAGAGCTACAGATGTCATGATGTCTGGTAAAGTTGCAATTGTTGCTGGCTTTGGTGATGTTGGAAAAGGTAGTGCTGCATCTTTAAGACAAAGTGGTGCAAGAGTTATGGTTACAGAAGCTGACCCAATTTGTGCACTTCAAGCAGCGATGGAAGGATATGAAGTAGTTTTAATGGATGAAGCAATTGATAAAGCGGATATTGTTGTTACAGCCACAGGAAACATAGACATTGTCACGGCTGATCATATGAGAAATATGAAAGATAGAGCAATACTATGTAACATTGGTCACTTTGATAATGAGATCCAAGTAGATGCTCTTAAAAATTACAAATGGACAGAAGTTAAGCCAGAAGTCGATGAAATAGAATTGGTTGATGGAAAGAGAATTATTCTTTTAGCGAAAGGTAGATTGGTTAATTTAGGATGTGCAACAGGACACCCAAGCTTTGTAATGAGCGCATCATTTACAAATCAAGTAATGGCACAAATAGAGCTTTGGGATAACCATAAAAATTATGAAAATAAAGTTTATGTTCTACCAAAGTATTTAGATGAAAAAGTAGCAATGCTTCACCTAAAAAAAGTTGGTGCAAAACTTACAAAACTATCAAAAGACCAAGCTGACTACATAAGCGTTGAGACAGAAGGTCCATTCAAGCCCGATGCATATCGCTACTAATAGCGAAATAATAGACATCTCTTTAGAAGTTAAGACAGCTGAACTAGCAAAAAAATTTGCAAAAATACTAAAAAAAAATGAAACAGTATTTTTGCATGGTGAAATTGGAGTTGGTAAGACAACATTTATAAGATATTTAATAAACCATCTTCAAGTGAACAATCATCTAGATCCAACAGAAGTTACAAGTCCTACATTTAATTTAGTAAATGAATACGATGTAGGAATTTTTATAATCCAACATTATGATTTATATAGGTTAACAAATAGTGAAGAGACAAAAAATATTGGATTATTTGAAAATCAAAAAGAAATTCTAACATTAATTGAATGGCCTGAAAAAATTAATAATAAAATTAATAATAAAATTGATCTATACTTTAAATATGGAGAAGATATGAGCAAAAGATTTATATCTATTAAAGGCCTAAGTAACGAAAAATTAAATGAGATCATCTAAATCGACACTAAAAAAAATTAAAGGTGATGCATCATTCAGATCTTTTTATAGAAAAACAAATAATGAAAGAAATTCAATTATAGTTTATGCGATAAAAGAAAAGAAAAAAAACCTATTAATATATGATGCTATAAATAGTCTATTGATTGAGAATAAAATTCTAGCACCAAGACTATATAAAGAGAATTATAAAAAAAACTTTATAGAAATTGAAGATTTTGGTGATGATACGGTATTCAAACTATTAAAAAAAAGCGGAAGCAGTAAAGTTAATTTATACAAAAAATCTATTGATTTACTTTGTAAAATTCAAAAAATAAAAAAAATAAAAATTAAAAGTTTTAATGGAAAAGATTATAAAATCCCAGTTTATGAGTATAATAAATTATTTAAAGAAGCTAAATTATTTTCTGATTGGTATGCAAAAAATTATATATCTAAAAAAAAATTACAAAGTTTTAATATTGAAATAAACAAACAGATAAAATTTTTATTATCTAATCTTAGGTTAAAAAATGATACTTTTGTTCATCGAGATTTTCATGTATCAAATTTAATGAAATATAAAAGAGAATTAGCAATTATTGATACACAAGATGCATTAATAGGTAATAGAGCGTATGATTTGGCATCTTTAATTGACGATGTTAGATTTAAATCAAATAGAAAATTGAAAGATAATATTTATAATTATTATTTAAGATTGAATAAAAATAAAATCAATAAAGTTATTCTATTAAATGATTTTGAGATATTATCAGTGATTAGAAATATGAAAATAATAGGGATTTTTGCAAGATTGGCAGAAAGAGACCAAAAAAAGAAGTATTTAAAACTAATACCTTATGCTTGGAAATTAATAGAATTACGGATTAAAAATAATCAAATATTTGATGGACTCAAAAAAATTTTAGATCTTAATTTTTCTATAAAAAAAAGGAATATACGTGAAAATTAATACTGCATTAATTTTGTGTGCCGGATATGGGAGGAGATTAAACCCTTTAACATTAACAGAGCCAAAACCACTTTTAAAAATTGCTGAAACTACATTACTTGAAAACTGTATTAACCTAATTCAATCTTTAAAAATAAAAAAGGTAATAATAAATACATTTTATTTAAAAGAAAAAATTGAAAATTTTATTAATGTCAAAAAATTTGATTTAGATATTAAAATAATTAATGATGGAAAAAAAATCTTAAATACAGGAGGTGGAATCTTAAATATGATGAATTCTTCAAATGAGTCAGATTTTCTAACATTAAACCCAGATACCGTATGGAGTAAGAGCTATATAAAAGCCATACAAAGTATGGAAGAATTTTATTTTTCGAATCAAATTAGTAACATACTTTTACTTGTTAATAAAAAACTCAGTTTTGATAAAAAATTAAAAGGTGATTTCAATCTTTTAGAAAATAAGATTAAAAAAAATGATCAAAATATTTTAATTTATACTGGATGCCAAATAATTAATAAAAGTCTATTCGAATCTCGTCTAGTTAATGATTTTTCAATATCAGAAGTTTGGAATAAATTAATGAGTAAAAATAAATTATACGGTTATGAAAGTTTAGAAGAGTTTTACCATTTGACAAATTTAGAAATTTACAAGGAATTACTAAAAAATAAGTAAATCTTTTGCTCTATCTTTATCTAAATATTTACATGTAATAATTTCTTGCATTGAATTTAAATTAATTAGAAGTGGATTGCCTGTGGGTATTTCAAGTAAAGATATCTTTTTATTATTTAATTTAAATAAAAATTTGCATAAAGCTCTAATTGAATTTCCATGAGCTGAAATTATAATATTTTTATTTTCTAGCAATTTATTATGAATATTAGAATTATAATATTCTATTACACGCTCATAAGTATCCTTAAGAGATTCTGTATCTGGAATTTTTTCTCTTGGGATAGTCTTGTATGTATCTATATTTATAGGATGATATGGATTATTTCTACTTAGTGGTTCAGGTTTTATGTCCCAAGACCTTCTAAATTCAAGAATTTTATCATCACCAAGTTTGGCTCTCATTTCATCTTTATTTAGACCAGTTAATGCCCCATAATGTCTTTCATTTAATTGCCACGCTCTTATTGGTTTTTTATGATCCCTTAATGTATCTTGAATGAGTTTAAGAGTGTTAATTGATCGTAATTGGAAAGATGAATAGAAAAAATCTATATTAAACTTCAATTGTTTAATGTACTCACCAGATTTACATGCTTCCAATTTTCCTTGGCCGGTAAGATCTACATCAACCCATCCAGTAAACCTTCTTTCAAGATTCCATTTGCTTTGACCATGTCTAACTAGAATTAAATGAGGCATATGATATATTTTGATAACTGATAAAAATGATAAAATAAATAAAATTATTGTGAAAATTAAAAATAAACTTTTAATCTTAGGATTTCATTCACTTAACCTAATATTAATAATATTTTATCTATATCCTGGGAGTTTATTTGGTTGTTATTTATATAATAATTGTAATATTCAACCTCAAATTACTGCAAACTTTATGATTTTTTCTAACTATACAATTTCATCTAATCATTTTTATGTGTTTATTATCCTTTCTTCTTTGGGAATTTTTGCTTATCAAAATACAAAAAAAATCAAATTTTTAATTGTATATCTATTTTTTTTATCGATTATTTTAGAGTTATTTCATTTAATTATTCCAAATAGAGGGTTTGAGTGGAGTGATTTATTTGGAAATATTTTGGGTCTTATATTAATAATTATTAGTTATAAGGTTAAAAATAAGTATGCCTAAAATTACAAACATTTCTTTAATTTTAATGATTATTTTAATTTCAGCTTGTTCCTCTATACCTCGAAATACATCTAATAGTTGTGCAATTTTTAATGAAAGATATCTATGGTATAAACATGTAAAAAAAACTGAAATAAAATGGGGAACCCCTATTCATGTTCAGTTAGCAATAATCAAAATGGAATCTGATTTTGATTGGTTAGCAAAACCGCCAAGACAAAAACTATTTAAAGTTATACCCTTTAAACGTCCATCGAGCTCTTTTGGGTATTCACAAGCAGTAAAAGGGACATGGGAACAATATAAAAATGAGACAGGAAATAAACTTGCAACAAGAGCAAGGTTTAAAGATAGTGTTGATTTTATTGGGTGGTATACAAACAAAACAGAATCTCTTTTAAAAATTTCTAAGAAAGATGCATTTAGACAATATCTTGCTTATCACGAAGGATGGGGTGCTTATAAAAATTATAAGAACAATCAGAAGGTAATAGGATTGGCAAAAAAAGTTAAGATTCAAGCAGACAAATACAAATCCCAATTAAAAAAGTGCCAGAAAAGATTAAGTAAAAATAAATATATTATTTTTTAACGAAGTTGTTTTTTTAACTCAATATCAACAGCATCTATTCTTTTTGTATTTTTTGCTAATATTAAATACATTGTTGGAGTAACGTAGAGCGTAAAGAATGTTGATATAATCATTCCACCTAGAATAGTAGCACCAATAGCTAACCTTGATGATTCACCAGCACCTGGGCCTATATTGCCTATAACTAGAGGCATCATTGCTATCATTGTACTTATTGATGTCATCATTATTGGTCTAAATCTTAATTGACAGGCTTCTTTAACTGATGCTTCAATATTTTTACCAGCTGTTCTGAGCTGATTTATATAATCAACTATTAGAATACTATTTTTAGTAGATATACCAATAAGTATGACAAGTGCTATTTGTGAAAAAATATTAATGGAACTATTTAAGAATAAGATAAAAACTAATCCTCCAAATAAAGCAAGAGGGACGGTTAACATAATAATAAATGGATGAATAAATGAATTAAAGGTTGCGGCCATCACTAAGTAGGCCGTTAAGAAAGCTAGTCCAAAAATAATAAATAGTTCATTGCTAGTTTCTTTAAGTTCTTCTGACTTTCCTTTCCATGCAATCTGATTATTTACACCAATTTCAGAAACTGTTTTCTCTAAGTATAGTATTGCCTCTGTAAGAGTGTAAGATTCTGATATATTTGCAGATATGGTAACAGCACTTTGTCTATTATATCTTGCTAATTTTTTTGCTGAGCCTACTTCTTCAAATTCTACTAAATTTACTAGTGAAATTAACTTATCAGTAGTTATTGATCTTACAAATATTTTTGCTAGCCCTTCTTTTGTTCGTCTATCTTTTAAGTATTGTTGAAGAATAATAGGATATTCTTTACCTAATTTATTAAACTTTGTTACTGTTTTACCTCCATAAAGAGTTTCTAGAGTTTTACCTATAGAGTCGGTTGATACACCTAAGTCTTTAGCTTTATTTTTATTGATAATTAATTTGATCTCAGGTTTATCTCTCGAATAATCGGATTCTATTCTAGACAAATTTTTATTTCTTCGTAATTTAGATATTACTTGATTTTGGATGATCTCTAATTCTTCGTAAGTATTACCCAATATAACCATTTGAACTGGTTTATTGTAGCTTGAAACTCTAATAGACTGTGGAGAAATTGGAAAAGCCACAGTCTCTGGCACAGTTACTATTTTTCCAATTGCTTCCCTCATAACTGTCAGTGAACTTTTCTTTCGATCAGCCCAATTGTCTAACAATGCAATAATTATAAAACTATTAAATGAATTTTTATTACTTCCAAATCCAGGAACCCTCATAATAAATCTTTCATAAGGACTATCTTCAGCCTGAAGCAGGGGTATTAATCTTGCCTCAACATCTTGCGCTCGTTTTTCGGTATACTCAAATGAACTACCTTCATCAGCAAAACCAAGAACAAGATACACACCTCGATCTTCCATGGGTAGTAATTCTTTTTTAGTAAAAGTAAATAAAATACCAGATGCAATAATGGTAAAAATGATGAATGAAATTACTATTTTTTTTTTATTTAACCAATAAATAAGAGTTTCTTGATAGAAATTTGATAGTAATTTAAAAAATTTATCAAATTTAATAACTACAAAGTTTTGTTTTGGTTGTTTTTTTAAAAACTTACTTGCCAACATTGGAGATAATGTAAGAGCTACAAATGAAGAAACCACAATTGAAACAGAAAGAGCTATTGCAGTTTCTCTAAATAATGTTCCTGC
>Ga0307986_10002123_pt1 | contig 14230 bp, 13 predicted proteins | sample EllFjometageno82_FD_203170 | JGI IMG/M metagenome (GOLD analysis project Ga0307986, IMG submission 203170) | Marine microbial communities from Ellis Fjord, Antarctic Ocean - #82 | ecosystem: Environmental > Aquatic > Marine > Unclassified | place: Southern Ocean | collected 2014-10-09
ACGATCACACTTCCTTGGACTTCAATTACAATATTGTTATTTCTTCTTACTTTTTCCTTTAATTCATTTTTCATATTTTTTTTCTCAAACGCTATATTTGCAACTAATCCATCTTGTAAAGTTGGTTTGTTTTCTCTTGGTGGATACACAAAAGTTAATTTGGCTATATCAGTGTCATCTACCCCATCAACACTTGAAACATCTCTTGATAAATCAAATTGTAGTGATGGGTTAAGAGCCATCTCTAAAGAGTAAACCCTACCTTTAGTGTCTTGTACAGCTTTTTCATTTTCCCATCTATAGCCTTGAAAATTAAAAACTGTCCATGGCATGTAAGGCACCTGTGAACTAATGTTATAATCTAATCCACTCAAGGTTTGTTCTTCATCACCATTTACAACTTTCATATTGGTTGTTTTTTGATATTTATTTAATGTAAAATCTAAAATTGAAGCTTTTGCCTCAAATCCTAAACTTACTCTAGAATGATTTTCTTGAATGTCTGTGTCGTAGAATGAATTAATACCAATCATCATAGATTTGTCAGAATTTAAAAATCTATATCCAAGACCTAAGTTTCCAATATATCTATTATCTCCATTTACCTCATTGTTGTGAATACTAAATTGTGTAAATAAATTTGAATTTTCTTTTGATAAAATATCTCTTACACCTAAAATTTCAAAATCAGGATTATCCTTTTCTCTAATTTCTACTGAAGCTTCTGTTACACCTTCACCAGGTATTAAGCTTCCAAGTGTAGAAGAAATTTTTCCAGAAAGATCATTTAAAACTTTTCCCTTAACATCAGCATTGGCTGCTGAAATAAAGAATAGTGATAAAAATATAAGAAATAAACTTTTTAACATTACTGTTTCTAACGTAAAAATTTAAATTTCGAAGGTAAAAAAAACCCATAATGGGTTTTTTATTATTATCGTTTCATGCCTTTAAGAATTTTAGAAACTCCACCATTCTTACCAATAGCCTTGATGGCTTTATCTATAGATAAAAGGTCAATAGGACCTATTTTTTTAGCCAATGGTTCAAAGTTATCTCCAACAGTTACTCCATCTTTGATTGAATACTCTAACTGTTTAGTTTTACATAGTGCATCAACTTTTCTACGAATAGTTTCTGTAGGTATATCCAGTATCTGAGCTAAAGAAAAAAGAGATAATTTATCTAAATATTTTTTTTTATTTTTTGATAAACCTTTTACAAGTGGAAACATCTCACCCCATTCTAATTCTTCATGTGATGGGTTGAGAGTTCCATATAAAAAATGAGCAAACACTGAGATTGTTATTATATGAGAGTCATAATCAGTCTTGAATATTTTTTTGCTTTGTTTGTAATGATCAATGTGATGCGATAACACATGATAAGCTACCTCATTTGGTTTTTTTTTTATCATTAGTTTATTTTTTAACATATCTTTTAAAATAAAACGTAATAAATTAACCAAAAAATCAATGAATATTCAAAAAAACTTTTGAAAATCTGTACTTGTTTCTCATTAAATCTTTTATTAATTAATTTTTTTGATAAATAAAAACCAATATTAACAATCAAAATACCAATAATAATTCCAATAATTGTTAATTTAGTTGAAAAGTTTTTGTATCCAAAATAACAGGCTGCAATTAAGGTAAACCAAGAAACTTTTGTAATAAAAATCTTAAATACAATTCCAACTTTTTTACTAAAAACTGATTGTGTTTTAATAATTGAATAAGACCAAATAATACCAATCAAAAAACTAGTGTACTTAATAATCATTTTGTCTAATCTTCTGGTCTGAATGTTAAACAAATACCATTATTACAGTACCTTTTGCCAGTAGGCTTTGGTCCATCTTCAAAAATATGACCATGGTGTCCACCACATTTTTTACAGTGGTATTCTACTCTCTCATAACCTAATAAAGTATCTGTCTTAGTCTCAAATGCATCAGGTAAAGATTGGTAAAATGAAGGCCAACCTGAACCACTTTCATATTTAGCATTTGAATCAAATAATTTTTCACCACAGTTTGTACAGTGGTAACTGCCTTCTCTTTTTTCATTATTTAATTCACTAGTTCCTGGTGCTTCTGTACCATCTTCAAATAAAACTAATTTTTGCTCAGCTGTAAGATCTTTATTAATTTTTTTTGTCATAAGCTTATTCTAATACTCTTAATGGTTTACCAGCAACACAAGCTTCTAAACCTTCAATCATCTGTGTATAAAACACGCTGTAATTTTCTGCAGTTACGTAACCAACATGAGGCATTAATAATGCATTAGGTAAAAATCTTAATTTGTTTCCCTCTGGTAAGGGTTCTTTTTCATAAACGTCTAGACCAGCTCCTGCAATTACATTTGTTGATAGTGCTATAATTAAGTCATCCTCATTGATAATTGATCCTCTAGAAGTATTAATTAAAAAAGCAGTTTTTTTCATTATATCTAACTCTTTTAATTTTATTAACTCTTTATATCTTTCTCCTCCTTGAACATGGATTGATATAAAATCAGAATTTTGAAGTAGATCTTCTTTACTACACGGAAGAACACCTAATTCTTTACAGGTATCTAAGTTTAAATTTTCACTCCAAGCCATAACCTCCATACCAAAAGCTTTACCAATTTTTGCAACTTGCGAACCAACTCTTCCAAGTCCAACTAATCCTAAAATTTTTCCTTTAAGTTCAAGGCCAATAGTTGATTGCCAGTAACCTTGATACATATTATCAATTTCTTCTTTAAAATTTCTAGCTAAACCTAAAATTAAACCCCAAGTTAATTCTGTAGTACCAGCAAAATCTATTTCTGTTCCACATACTACAATTCTTCTTTTTTTAGCAGCAGCTAGGTCTATAGCTTTATTTCTTGAACCACTTGTTATGATATATTTAAGGTCATTCAAATTATCGATTAAATTTTTAGTAATAGGAGTTCGTTCTCTCATAATTAACAAAGCTTCAAAATCAGATAGTTGTTCAATAGCGTCTGCCTCATCCACAAATGGTTCACTAAATATCTTTAACTCATATTCTCCTGATAGTTTTTTTAAATCAACAAACTCTTGAGATACATTTTGATAATCATCTAAGATAGCAACTTTAAGCATTTTTAATCTTTCTATTTGATAAAAGAATTCCAGTTAAAATAAATATTGCGCCCAACATATGATAAAACATAAATTTTTCATTAAAAATAATCATTGCCATAATTGCACTTAATATAGGCATCATGTGCAAAAAAACACCTGCTCTGTTGGCGCCAATTAGGGAAACTCCTTTTATCCAAAAAATAAAAGAAGCAAGACCTGGGAACAAAACTACATAAAATAAAATCATGTAAAAGTTATCATTTAAAACAATTCTATAACCCATTTGATATTCTATAAAATAAATTGGTATTAAGAAAATAAAACCAAAAGAAATTACTACTTCTAGCAATCCTAGTTGAGATAGTTTATGTTTTTTTTTCTTTAATAACGCAGAATAAGTTGCCCAAGACAACATTCCAAAAACCATTGTGATGTCACCTTTGTTAAAATCTAAATTCATTAATATCCCAAGATTTGCTTTAGTTATAATTAAAACAACACCAATAAAAGAACATGTAACTCCTAATATTTGAAAAGTATTAGTTTTTTCAATTTTTAAAATTGATGAAATGAAAATGATCATCACAGGTATTGTCGATATCATTAACACTCCACTGATCACTTGAGTAAAGTTTAAAGAATAATAGACGATTGAATTAAATATGGTAACACTCATTATTCCAAGTAATGTATAATATTTATAATTTTCTAAAATATATCTTCTTTTTTTGAATATTTCTTGAATTGTGAATGGTGCTAAAATCAACCAAGCAAAAAGCCATCTATAAAAATTTAATGAAAATGGAGGTATTTGATATTGGCTAGCAAATTTTCCAACTAAAAAATTTCCTGACCAAAATAAGGTTGCTAGAAATAAATAAATATAAGCAGCATTATTCTTATTTGTCACCTAACTGAACCTAAGAGAACTATATGGTTTTAAATTTAAATTTATATTTTCTTCAGCAATCATACCTGAAATTATTTTCCCTGAAATTGGCCCTAATGTCCATCCTAAATGATGATGACCAAAACAATAAAAAACATTTTTATATTTTTTTGATGGTCCTATTACAGGTAAGTAATCAGGCAATGTTGGTCTAAAACCAAGCCACTCGTCTTCATGTTCGGGTAAATCACCCATCATATATTTTGCATTATTAATTAAATTTTTAACTCTTGATTTGGATAATGGATTGTCTAATCCACCAAACTCCACAGTACCTACAACTCTAAGTCCTTGTTCCATTGGTGTAATACCAAATCCTCTATTTTGGAAAATTACTGGTCTACTTAAAAGATGATCACAATCTTTAAAATGAACATGGTACCCTCTTTCAGTATCAAGTGGTATTTTTTCATCTAAATTATCTGTTAGTTTTTTTGAAAATGAACCACAGGCAATAACAATTTTATCAAAAAGAAAGCTTTGTGTTTCAGTTTTTATAACTGGCTTTTCATCGTCAAAATTTATGTCTTTGATATTCATTTTTAAAAATTTACCACCCTTTTTTAAAAAAAGATCATAAAGTTTTAAAAGAATTTTCTTTGGGTTTCTAGCGTGTCTACCATGCTGATAATAAACACCTCCGTGATAGATCGGTTTTATATTTGGTTCTAAATCATGAATTTCTTTTGGAGTTACCACTTGTTGATCAACACCTAATTCATTTCTAACTTTAATCTCTAACTTTCTACTTTTTAAACTTTGATCATTCCAAATATACAAAATACCTTTTTTTTCAACCAATCCTTCAAGTTCTATTTCATCAAATAATTCATCATAGGCAGGTAATGCTAAATCTAAAATTTGATGCATATTTTTAGCGGTATGCATCATTCTTTTCGTTGAACAATTTCTAATAAATTTTAAAAACCAAGGTATCATTTTTGGAACATAGTTCCATTTAAGAGCAAGTGGACCTGTAGAGCTTAAAAGCATTGCAGGAACATCAGTTAAAACATCAGGTCTATTTATTGGGACCGATGCGTATGGAGAAAAGTGACCAGCATTACCGTATGACGCTACTGGACTTCCAGGTTCTTCTCTATCAAAAATAGTTACTTCAAAGCCTTTTTTTTTTAAGAATAAAGCATTAGATATTCCTTGAATTCCTGCTCCAATAATTCCTACTTTAAATTTTGTTCTCATTAAACCTTATATAATTTTTGCTGGTGTCTGTTCTAGCGACAAATTAGACATATTCACTTCCTGATTTTTAAACAATCATTTGTTTATGATTAATTTTTGAACTCATTACAATTGAAAATCCTATCATTGTTGCAAGCATCGATGATCCTCCATAGGACATGATTGGTAAAGGTGACCCAACTATAGGCAACATACCTAGTACCATTGACATATTAACAGTAACGTAAAAAAAAATTGCAGAACCATATCCATAACAAAAAAGTTTTGCAAAATAGCTTCTTGATATTGAGCCAATCTTTAAAACTCTAAAAATAATAACTATATAAATGAGTAAAAGTCCTAAAGAACCTAAGAATCCATGTTCTTCAGCAAATAAAGTAAAGATAAAATCTGTGTGTTTTTCTGGTAAAAATTCTAAATAACTTTGAGTGCCTTTTAAAAAACCTTTTCCAGTGAGTCCACCTGATCCGACTGCTATTTTAGACTGGATGATTTGATATCCTGCTCCTAGAGGATCTCTATCAGGGTCAAGAAAAGTTAATATTCTTAATTTTTGGTATGGCTTTAAAAGTGAAATAGCAAAAGGCATCGTAATTAATAAAGTTAAAAAAGAATATAAAAAATATGTAATACTAATTCCTGCAAGCCAAATGACTGTTAAACCACTTAATGCAATTAGTATTGATGTTCCTAAATCTGGTTGGCTAATTACAAGCATAATTGGTAAAATTAATACAACCATTACAATTAAAATACTTTGCATAGTGTTAACTTTCTCTACCTGAACACGGTGATAATATCTTGCAAGACAAGTTATAATTGCAATTTTCATTAATTCAGATGGTTGTAAATTAATAAAGTATAAATCTATCCATCTTTGAGAGCCTGAGGCTTTAACTCCATCTATTGAAGCCCAAATTAAAAAAAGCAAAACAATTATATAAAAAATATAAGAAATAAAATACCAAAACCTTATATTAAATAATGAGAGTCCTATCATCATAATAAAAAAAATTAAAAATTTTGCCATGTGACTTTTAGTATGAAACAATATTTCTCCTCCATCTGTTGAATACATAGATAAAGTGCTTATAATTCCTAATACTAGAATGCATGTTAATAAAATATAATCAAAATTTTTTAACTTTTGAATAATAGATAAGTTGTTATTAATTGAATTATAATACATTTATATTTTTAAAGAGCTTTGTGTTCTGATCTTTTCTCGTAGTTCATGTCTGTCTATAATTAATTTAAATAGTTTTTTTGCAATCGGTGCTGCTGCTTTACTGCCTGACCCACCGTGCTCAATCACAATACTAAGGGCATATCTCGGATTTTTATAAGGTCCAAATGCAACGTATAGAGCGTGATCTCTTTCATTATATGGAATTTCTAATGTTTTTAATTCTAACTCTCTTTGTTCTTTAGTTATTCTCTTAACCTGAGATGTTCCAGTTTTTCCAGCAAATTGATACTTAGGATTTTTAATTCTAGATGAGTATGATGTTCCTCTAATTTCGTTTGTTGAGGCAAACATTGCGCTCTGTATAAGTTTAATATTTTCAGGGTTTCTATAAAGAGGTTCATGTCTTATCTCTTTCATAAATCCCAATAATTGCTCACTTGCTTCGGTTAAACCATCTTTTGTTTCTTTATTAAAATTATAATTTTTTTCAATTGTGTTCTTTATATCCTCTAATGTTTCATCATTTTCATTAACAACTATTTTTGGATAAATTTTATACCCACCATTAGCTAGTTGGGCTGTCATTAAGCATAATTGTAAAGGTGTCGTCTGGATGTAACCTTGACCAATTCCAGTAATTAAAGTTTCCCCTAAAACCCATCCTTTTCCTAAGTTATCTCTTTTCCATTGAGTATTTGGAACTAAGCCTTTTTTTTCATTAATATAATTTTCACTTAAAACTTTTTCTCCAAGACCAAATTTGATAGCTGTTTCTTTTAAACGATCTACTCCTAGTTTTCTTGCAACTTCATAAAAATAGGTGTCACACGATTGTTTCATTGCATCTTTTAAATTTACAACGCCATGTCCTTTTTTTTTCCAGCAGTGATAAGTTTCGCCATACATCTCTGTTTTTCCAGTACAATTCACTACAAAATCTTTATTAACAATATTATTTTCTAAAGCTGAAAGAGCAACAATAGGTTTAATTGTAGAGCCGGGTGAATATAAGCCTGATAAAGTTTTATTGACCAAAGGTTTTAACGGGTTATTTCTAATTAGTTGCCAGTCGTCCTGGCTAATACCAAATAAAAATAAGTTTGGATTAAATGAAGGGGAGGATTGCATGGCAATAATTTCACCTGTGTAGATATCCATTACACTTATAGATCCGGCTTTATTATCTAAAATTTCATTACAAAACTCTTGTACCTTCGTATCTATAGTAATTTTGATTGTTTTTCCTTTTAAGCCATTTTCGTGATCAATCTGATTAATTCTTTTTCCATAAGCATTAACTTCATATCTTTGAATACTATTGGTTCCTATTAGATCTTCTTCAAAAGTTTTTTCTAGTCCGGTCTTACCGACCTTAAGACCTGATACATAACTTTTTTTAATAGCCGCACTATTTATAATGTCTTGCTTGCTTGCTGCACTTACATAACCCAAGACATGAGTATAATTTTCTTCAAATGGATAATTTCGAGATACAGATAAAACAGGTTTAGCGCCAGTAAGATTGTGTAAAAAATAATTAACTTTAGCAAACTGTTCCCAAGACAAATTCTCAGAAATTATTAAAGTTTCCCAAGGTTTTTGTTTCTTCTTTTTTTTAATTATTCTTTTAAATTTAGAATTACTAATGTTTAAAATATTTTTTAATCTTAATATTAAATTTTCAAAATCCTCTACTTGCTCGGGTATCACGTGCAGTTGATATACTCTTAAATTTCCAGCTATGACATTTCCAAAATAATCCAAAAATTCACCTCTGACAGGAGGTAGTCGCCACTCTCTTAATCTATTTTTATCTGATAGAGTTAAGTATTTTTTATTTTCAGTAATTTGTAGAGAAAATAATCTTGCAATGATTCCAGTAAATACAATTATTTTTGCAGCTCCAATAATGAATACTCTTCTATTAATAGTTAAAGTTTTTTTAACACCAAAGTCATTATTTAACATATTGTCTTCCCAAAATTAGTCGCCCGTAGAAATCAAATATATAAGAAAAAATAAGATAAAATAACCATGTAAAAAAAATATCTGCTAACTGCTCATAAGTACTGACTTCATAAGAAAATATAAAATTTAAGATAAAAAAAGATATTGAGTTTAAGATTAAGAGCGTCACAAGAAAAAATATCCAGTCTTTAACTAAATGTGGTCTTAAAGTTATATTTCTTAGGTAGGCTGCAGCACCACATATCATTAGATAAATTAAGCTACTTATGCCCATTGGTGTTCCAATGATCACATCATTAAATAACCCAGCTATAAATATTGGAATATAACCCAAACCTTCCTTCCTTTTTAAATTAAAATAAAAAATTAAAATGTAGGAGAAACTAAATGAAAAATACTTATATCCTAAATCATTTAAGTCAAAACTATTTAGTATAGAGAAAAAGAGTAAAAACATTCCAGTATGTTTATATAAAAAATATTTTATTCTTAAACTACGATCCATCATTTAGTTTTTTTTTGTTCCTTTGCTAAGAACACACTCCCTATATTTTACTGAACCAACCTTATAAAGTTTATTATAAAAATTTTTTGCACACTTTTTTCCATATAAAAGATTTAATCTTAAAAATTTTAATTCTTCTTTGTCTATTTTATTCTTTTTGTTGATGTTGGTCGATGCTTCTAACTGACGTTGTAAATTAATAACTTTATTCTCTAGGTAATTGTTCTCTTCTTCATATTTAATTCTTATCTCACTAGCAATTTTCTTTTCTTCTATTAATATTTTTATGTTTTCTTTTCGCTGATTAAGCTGCAAAATTTTATCTTCTACATCTTTATTATTTTTTTTAGATGAACTGTCTAAAATATTTTGCTCCTTTGTATAGGATACTACTTTTACGTATTTTAGTTGAGAAAAATCACTATAAAAATCAACTATTTTTTTATCAATATATAAATTATTTATATCATATTTTATTTTACCTATAGGGATTCCGCTTTTAAACACTCTTCCTGCTCCAGAAGTAATAACTCGCAAATCTTGCTCATTGCTTTTTATTTTATTATTTTTTGTGTATAGCAGAGTACCTTTTTGTTTGCTTTTTCCTGACATTATTGCTTGAACGTCACCAGGTTCTATTGATACTGGAATTTTAGAATTAATATCTGATATTAACAGTACTCTAGAAGTTAAATAATTAACTTCTACTACATTTCCAACTAAATAACCTTCGTCAAGAATTATCATTCCTAATTTAATGTTATTTTTGCTTCCTTTGTTAATTATGATAGATCTTAAAAATGGACTTGGATTATCTATTAAAACTTTTGCATAAGTTTCGCTCTCTTTAATGAAATAATCATCAATTAATTTTCTATATTTAATATTTTCAAGAATGACGATTTCATTAGAAAGGTCTTTTGATTTAAGTACTTTAAGATTATCCTTTAAATTTTGATATTCCTCATAATGATTAAAATGATCTAAAAATTTATCATAACTATTTAAAATAAATTTTTCAGGTTCAGAAACTATAAATGACGATCTATAAACAATATCTTTAACAATAATTTTAACATAATCTATAGCCTTAAAATTTAAATTTCCTAAAATTAAAAAAATTATAGAAAAAAAAATTAAGCTTATTAATGAAAACCTTTGCTGTGTACCTTTTTTAAGAAAAGCAGATCTGATCGCTATTACAAAATCGTCTCTACTTGATTCCATTTTTTAATATTCTGATAACATGGTAGAAAATGTCTCTTCTTGCTCTAAAGCTATTCCTGTTCCGATTGCTACACAAGCAAGGGGGTCCTCTGCGACATGAACAGGTAACCCTGTCTCTTTTGAAAATCTTTTATCAATATTTTTCAATAAAGCTCCACCACCTGTTAATGTTAAACCCATATCTACTAAATCTGCAGATAACTCTGGCGGTGTGTTTTCTAACGCGTTTTTAATACCTTCTACCATTTCTTTTAAAATATCATTTAGAGCTTCTGCACTATCTTCTTCTGTAATATTCACTTCTTTTGGAGTTCCTGACCTTAAGTCTCTGCCTTTGACTGCATAAGTGTTGTTGTTTGATGGAATTGCAGTACCGATTTCTTTTTTAATTTTTTCAGCTGTGCTGTCACCAATCAAAAGATTATATTCTTTTCTCATATAATTAATCATTGCAGTATCCATTGCATCCCCTGCAATTCTTAAAGATTTTGAATAAACCAAGCCACCTAAAGACATAACTGCGATTTCTGTGGTTCCTCCTCCAATATCAACTACCATTGATCCAGTTGCCTCTGAAATTGGTAAGCCTGCTCCAATTGCGGCAGCTATTGGCTCTTCGATTAACTGTACTCTTCTTGCTCCAGCGGCAAGTGCACTGTCCTGAATTGCTTTTCTTTCAACTGGAGTTGATCCAGTAGGAACACAAATTAAAATTCTAGGATTTGCAAAAGTACTATTTTTATGAACTTTTTTTATAAAATGTTTAATCATTTCTTCAGTCACAATAAAATCTGCAATTACTCCATCTCGTAAAGGTCTAATGGCACTAATATTACCAGGAGTTCTTCCGAGCATTGTTTTTGCTTCGTCTCCAACAGCCAAAACAGTTTTTTTTCCCATGTTTTCAACTATTGCAACAACTGATGGCTCATTTAAAACTACACCTTGCCCTTTTAATACTACAAGTGTATTTGCTGTTCCTAGATCAATTGCCATATCTTGGCTCCAAATATTAGTTAAATTTTTAAACCACTTATCCATATTATATACCCTTCACTTTCTGAGTTTCGTGCTCTATTGGAGCAGTTTTTTTTCTTTTAATAATCATTTTATTTAAAGCACTTAAATAAGCATTAGCTGACGCTACCAACGTATCTGTGTCTGCTGCTTGTCCTACGGTAGTTTTTCCTTCTTCTTCAATCCTAACACTTACAGTTGCTTGAGCATCAGTTCCTTCTGTGACTGCATGAACTTGATATAACTGTAATTTAACATCATGTGGGTATAAAATTTTTATACATTTAAAAATAGCATCTACAGGACCATCTCCTGTTTCTGATGTTGATTTTACTTCACCATAAACATCAAGAGTCATCTCAGCTTTTTGTGGTTCACCCGTTCCAGCAAAAACTTTTAATGACTTTAAATTAATTACATATTTATCCAAAACCATACTATCATCAACTAGTGCCGCAATATCATCATCGTAAACATGTTTTTTCTTATCTGCTAAAATTTTAAATTTACCAAAAGCAGTTTGAATAACATCATCCGTAACATCAATATAACCAAGATCATTTAATTTTTCTTTAAATGCGTGTCTCCCAGAATGTTTTCCCATCACTAAAGAAGTTTTTTTGACACCAACACTTTCTGGTGTCATAATTTCATATGTTTCTCTATTTTTGAGCATTCCATCTTGGTGAATACCTGCTTCATGAGCAAAAGCATTTTTTCCAACAATTGCTTTATTAAACTGTACTGGAAAAGTAGCATTTGAAACAATTTTTGAAGCTTTACTTAATAGTTCAGTTTTAATTCCAGTTGTGTAAGGCATTAAATCATTTCTAGTTCTCATTGCCATTACAATTTCTTCAAGCGCAGCGTTCCCTGCTCTCTCACCTATACCATTAATTGTACATTCAACCTGTCTTGCTCCCGCAGAAACTCCTGCTAGAGAATTTGCAACAGCTAATCCTAAGTCATTATGACAGTGAACTGATAAAATAGCTTTGTCAATATTTGAAACTTTATTTTTTAAAGTTGTAATAATTTTAGTAAACTCTGAAGGAGTTGTATAGCCAACTGTGTCTGGAATATTTATTGTAGTTGCGCCACAACTGATTGCAAGCTCAACTGACTTACACATATAATCCATCTCGGTTCTTGTTCCATCTTCACAAGACCATTCAACATCATCTGTTAAATTTCTTGCATAAGTTACACTTTCTTTTATTGCATCTAAAACTTGTTCCGGTGATTTGTTTAGCTTAAATTTCATGTGAAGTGGGCTAGTTGAAATGAATGTGTGTATCCTAAATCTTGGGGCAGCTTTTAATGCTTCATGACATACATCAATATCTTTTTTACTAGCTCTTGATAATCCACATGGAATTGAATTTTTTAAAATTTTACTTATTGCTGTTACAGCTTCAAAATCTCCAGGAGATGCAATAGGGAATCCAGCTTCGATTACATCAATTCCCATTTCATCAAAAATTCTTGAAATTTGGATTTTTTCTTCAAGACTCATAGAGGCACCGGGTGATTGCTCACCGTCTCGCATTGTAGTATCAAATATAATAACTTTATCTTTATCGTTCATAACCAATAGTATTAGAAAAACTATAATACAATCTATAATAGAGATTGCAAAATAATTGTCTTATATTGCCTATAATTTTAAACCAGTTTGGGTTTTTTGTAAAAATTAACTCTTATCACTATCTATTAATTTCTTTTTACCAATCCAAGGCATCATCGCTCTTAGTTCTGCTCCTACTTTTTCAATTGGATGATCTGCAAGGTCTTTTCTCATTTTCAAAAAGTTTTTCTGTCCACCCTCACATTCTTTCATCCAATCTTTAGTGAACTTACCAGACTGAATATCAGCTAACACTTCCTTCATTCTTTTTTTACTTTCACTATCAACTATTCTTTTTCCAGATACATATTCACCGTACTCAGCTGTATTGGAAATTGAATAATTCATATTAGCAATTCCACCTTCATAAATTAAATCTACAATTAACTTAACTTCATGTAAGCACTCGAAGTAGGCCATCTCAGGTTCGTAGCCAGCTTCTGTTAAAGTTTCAAAGCCATTCTTAATCAGTTCAACTAATCCACCACAAAGAACTGATTGTTCACCAAATAAATCTGTTTCACATTCATCTTTAAAAGTAGTTTCTATTATGCCAGATTTTCCACCACCAATTGCTGAAGCATAAGATAATGCAAGGTCTCTTGCTTTACCTGTTCCGTCTTGATGAACAGCAAATAAACATGGCACCCCACCACCTCTTTCAAATTCACTTCTAACTAAATGTCCAGGTCCCTTTGGTGCAACCATAAATACATCTAGATCTTTTCTTGCTTCAATAAGCTTATAATGAATGTTTAATCCATGAGCAAAAGCTATGCTTGTTCCTGCTTTAATTCTTTGCTCAATATGATTTTTATAAATTGATGCTTGTAATTCATCAGGGGTAAGTATCATTGCAACTTCTGCCCATTCAGCAGCATCAGATAAATTCATGACTTTTAAACCTTTAGATTCTGCTTTAGCTTTACTTACTGATCCATCTCTAAGAGCAACAACAACTTCTTTTGCCCCACTATCTTTTAAGTTTAATGCATGCGCATGTCCTTGACTACCATAACCAAAAATTGCTATTTTTTTACTCTTAATTAAATCCACATCTGCATCTTTTTCATAAAACATTTTCATTTTTTTTCTCCTTTGTAATTAATTAAAAATTTCCGCACCTCTTGTCATTGCAACCGCTCCAGTTCTTGAGGCACTAACAAGACCAAATGGTTTTAAATTTTTTGTCACAGTATCTATCTCTTTTTTTAATGCTGTTATTTGAATTACAGCAGATTTATTTGTTTGATCTAATATAACTGGATTGTATTTTTTACAAGCATTTAAAGCTTTCTTAATTTTACTAGAGTTTGCAACAATTTTTAATAAAGCCATCTCCTTGAATATAACTTTTTTATCTTCTCTTTTAAAATTTCCAACTTTATGAACTGGAACTAGCTTTTTTAATTGTAACACAATTTGTTCTATAACCTGAGGTGTTCC
>Ga0307986_10002127_pt1 | contig 14222 bp, 9 predicted proteins | sample EllFjometageno82_FD_203170 | JGI IMG/M metagenome (GOLD analysis project Ga0307986, IMG submission 203170) | Marine microbial communities from Ellis Fjord, Antarctic Ocean - #82 | ecosystem: Environmental > Aquatic > Marine > Unclassified | place: Southern Ocean | collected 2014-10-09
TATTCCAAGGAAAAAGAAAATTGTCGGCGTGTCTACTTTTTTTAATACTCCAATTACAGAAAGTTGTGATTTTTGCTCATGATTCTTACTTCTATGTATGATTTCAGTCACTAACCATAAAACACCTAAAGAAAACATCATTCCCACATAGGGTGGGAGATGGGTTACCATTTTGAAAAAAGGAACAAATAATAAACCAATAACTCCAAGCCAGAAAACTAAATTTCTTTCAAATGAGGTAGTCGGATTTTTTTGATGTTCTTCTAGAGTTTCTATATTAGGTCTTTCAATGTCTCCTTTGAGTTTAAAAGTGAGGTAAATCAATGGAACTACTGCACATACTACAGAAGGGATAATAATAGATGTAATTATATTACCAGCACTAACCTGACCACCTATCCAAAGCATAATTGTTGTTACATCTCCTATTGGAGACCATGCCCCGCCTGCATTTGCAGATAGAATAATCACACCAGCAAAAAGCCAAAGTGTTTCTTTTTCTTTAATAAGTTTTGATAAAAGCGCTGCCATTACTATAGATGTTGTTAGATTATCAAGTACTGCTGAGAAAAAGAAAGTAATAATACTTAAGATCCAAATTAGATACACTTTTTTATTAGTAGTTATTTTATTAGTGATTATAGAAAATCCTTCATGAGCATCTATAAGCTCTACTATAGTCATGGCTCCTAATAGAAAAAATAATATTTCTGCAATGTCAACAATATGATGTTGTATTTCATGCGTCAAAGTGTGTTGATCTACTCCTGAGAAAGCAAATAAAGCCCATCCAAGTCCACCAATAATTAATGCAGAAGCTGCTTTGTCAACTTTTATTGGGTGTTCAAATGCAATGGCAATGTAGCCTAGAACAAAAACTACAATCATTAGTGTAAATATCATATTTCTTTTGTTTAATTATTTTGCTGCAAATATACTGATGTAGATGGGAAGGCAAAATCACTATTATGTTTTTTTACGATATCCATTATTTTGTAATTTATATCTTGTTTTGCATTTATTAAATCTTCCCATTTAGGACTGTTAACATAGTATATTACAAGTATGTCTAATGAGCTTGCTCCAAATTCTTGAAACCTTACTCTTCCATCATCATTAGTTTTTGGATGTATGTTAATCATCTCTTGTAGTTCTTCAACTATTTTTTTGATTTGATCTGTAGATGTTGAATAGGTTAGGCCAATATGGAATTTCACTCTTCTAACCGGTCTTAATCCTAGATTATCAAGCTCTGCATCAATCATTTTTTTATTTGGAACAGTAACAATACTTCTGTCAAATGTTGTAATCCTTGTGCTTCTAAATCCTACTTTGGCAACTTTTCCTGTTACATTTCCAACTTGAACAATATCACCCACTGTAAATGGTCTGTCGAAGAAAATAGTAAATGATCCCAATAGATTTTCTAGACTTTCTTTAGAGGCCATAGCAATGGCAATTCCACCTATACCCAATCCTGTTGCAAGTGCGGTGATATTTATTCCAAATACATTTCCAAGAATAATAAATAGAGCAAAAATTATAATAATTACTTTAGCAATCTCTGTCGCAAAAGGAATGAGTTGATCATCCATTTTATTTTCAGTTAACTCTGCTCGTTTTTTAAGAATTAAGCCAATGTAATCAATGACTTTAAGGAAAATATTAAATATGGCATAAATGTAAACTAAAGAGAATATTTTTATTGTTATATTATGTATTCCAAATTTACTTTCTTTACCTATTTCAAGAAATGATGGAAATTCAAGATGAGATGATCCAATGTAAATAATACATAGCATAATAAATAGACCTATTGGTTTTGTAAGTAGCTCATCAAATTTATCAATACCAACACTGCTAGCTTTCTTGCCAACTAACTTATAAAGTAAATGACTAAGGTATTTGGAAATTAATTTTTTAAAGATTAAACCAACAACTATTGTTGCTAAGAAAAAAGAATATTCCTGTAAAGAATTACCAAAAAACTCTGTTGCTAAAATAGATTGATTCATAATTACTTAAGTTTATTTAATGCAATTTCAAAAGCAGTTTTTGCAAGATGAGTTTTTGTATTATTTAGTTTGTATACTTTTTCTAAAGCCACTTTAATTGTTTTAGATACAGCATCAAATATAGCAAAATCATTCATTTCAATATTTTCCTGCATTAAATACGAGAATGTTCGCGCCATTCCACAGTTTGATATAAAATCTGGAATTACACTTGTTTTTTCATCAGCTTTTTTTGCAATAGGACCAAAAAATATTTCTTTATCGGCAAAAGGAACATTGGCACCAGCTGAAATTACTTCTAGATTGTTTTTAATCATATCATCTAATTGCTCATCAGTTACCAATCTTGATGCTGCTGCAGGTATAAATATCTCAGCTCCAACATTCCAAATATTTTTATTTATTTCAGTAAATGATTGAATTTCTGAATCATCAAGAAAGTTAGATTTTCTATTTTTTAATAATTCAGATATTTTATCAAATGATAAGCCATTTTTATTTATAAGACCTCCGTTTTTATCTATTATTCCAACAATTTTAGCGCCTGCCTGTGCTAGATAATATGCAGCGGTTGCAGCTACATTACCCCATCCTTGAATAATAACTCGTTTCTCTTTAATTGTTCCGCCATAGATATTATAGAAATGAATAACCGACTCGCATACACCGTATCCAGTTATAAGGTCTCCAACACAATATTTTGTAGAAATATTTGGCGCTAAGCCTTTTGTTGTTACTTCTAGAGGAACTCCTTCAGAAAGTTGGTTGATTATTTTTTCTTTTTCAGCTCCTTCAAGATTTAAGTGTCCATTTATTATACCCTCAAGTGGAAATAAAATTCCTTCATTTTTACAAAAAGGAATTACCTCATGAACTTCATCAACATTCATATCTCCTCCGGTGCCATAGTAAGTTTTGAGAATTGGTTTTACAGCTTTAAACCATCTTTTTAAAACTCCTGTTTTTCTTGGGTCTTTTGGATTAAAATTGATTCCGGATTTACCTCCTCCAATATCTGGGCCTGAAATAGTAAATTTAACCTCCATAGTTTTAGCTAAGGCAAGTACTTCCTCTCTAGAGACTCCAACTCTCATTCTTGTTCCTCCTGCAGCTGAACCACCTCTTAATGAGTTGATTACTAACCACCCTTGAGCTTCAGTTTCGCTATCATTCCATTCAAAAACAATTTCTGGTTTTTTATCTTCAAATTTTCGCATCAATTTCTGCATAGATATATTAGTTTTTTTAAAGTGCTGCAAATATAATATTAGTTTGTCAAAAATGGTTGATTTATCTCACCTCCACAGCTATCTTTTAATGCTCCTGTTACTTCTTTTAAACAATTATTTTCTTCTCGTATTCTTAAAACACCTAGAAATCCAAATATCAGAGCTTCTTTAAAATCTATGATATGATTTTCTGCAATAATAATTTTTGCTGTCGAATTTTCTTTTATTTTTTTACATAAAAATCTGTTGTGAGCACCGCCCCCACTTATTAATACAGAATGATCAACTATTAATTTTCCAATTTGAAAACCAATATGCTCATAAAATGTTGCTAGTAGATTTTTGGGTGACAATAGTTGGATTTCTTTTAAAGATAGTATGTTTTTTTCTAACCATTCCCTTGATAAAGATTTTGGTTCTTTCTGCTTGTAAAAAGCTATATTATTTAATTTTTCTAAAAGTTCTTTATTGCAATTACCTTGTCTTCCAATATCACCATTATTATCATATTCTAGATTTACTTTACGTGTTATATGATTGAGAATGATATTGGCTGGGCAAATATCAAAGGCTTTAATTTGATTATTTTGTTTAATTGAAATATTTGCAAATCCACCTAAATTAAGACAGTATTTGTATTCATCAAAAAGATGAATATCTCCAATAGGAACTAAAGGAGCTCCTTGACCATTTAACTGTACGTCAAGTTCTCTAAAATTTGAAATTGTTAACTTATTTGTTTTATTTGCAATTGCTTGTCCATCACCAATTTGTAGCGTAAAATTGTTATCAGGCTGATGAAAGATGGTATGCCCATGTGAGCAGACAAAATCATACTTAAAATGATTTTTATTTGCAAATTTTCTCACCTCCTCACCAATTAGTTTTCCGTAAAGAATGCTTGTTTTTTTTACTACTGATATTGGTTTTGTATGTAGGTTTTTTAGAATATTAATCCACTTTTCGGAATATTTAATAGTAATTCCTTTGTTAATTTTATAATTCCAATTTTTATGTTTTTTAAATGTGCATTTTACTATATCTAAACCATCTAATGATGTGCCAGACATAACTCCTATTATTGAATACTCACTAATCTTACTCATCTAGAATCAAAGATAGTTGAAAAAGTGTATTTTTGTTAGTCTTATTTAAAAATATAAAGAATGAATTTTGATTTAACAGAAGAGCATAAAATGATTAGAGATGCTGCAAGGGATTTTGCTCAAAATGAATTATTAGCTGGAGTTATAGAAAGAGATGAAAATCAAACTTTCCCTAAACAACAGATTGAAAAATTAGCTGGATTAGGTTTTTTAGGAATGATGGTTAGTCCTGAATATGGCGGTGGTGGTATGGATACTGTTTCTTATGTTTTGGCTATGGAAGAGATTTCTAAAGTAGATGCTTCTACTGCTGTAATTATGTCTGTTAATAATTCTCTTGTATGTTGGGGTTTAGAAAAATTTGGTTCTAAAGAACAAAAAGATAAGTATCTTAGAAAGTTAGCAATGGGTGAGATTCTTGGAGCGTTTTGTTTATCAGAACCAGAAGCAGGTAGTGATGCTACATCACAACAAACAACAGCGATAGATAAAGGTGATCATTATATCTTAAATGGAACTAAGAATTGGATTACAAATGGAAATTCGGCTTCTTTCTATTTTGTTATTGCTCAAACAGACGTTTCTTTAGGTCATAAAGGGATAAATGCTTTTATTGTAGAAAAAGATATGCCTGGTTTTATTGTAGGTAAAAAAGAAAATAAATTAGGAATTAGAGGTTCAGATACTCACTCTATTATGTTTACTGATGTTAAAGTTCCAAAGGAAAATAGAATAGGTGCAGATGGTTTTGGTTTTTCATTTGCAATGCAGACATTATCTGGTGGAAGAATAGGAATTGCCTCACAAGCATTAGGAATTGCTTCCGGATCATATGAACTTGCACTAAAATATTCAAAAGAAAGAAAGGCTTTCGGTAAGGAAATATCAAAGCACCAAGTAATAGCTTTTAAATTAGCAGATATGGCAACAGAGATTGATGCAGCTAGATTATTATGTTTAAAAGCGGCTTGGCTTAAAGATAATGGTTTAAATTATGATAAAGAAGGAGCTATGGCTAAGGTTTTTGCATCTGAAACCGCAATGAAATCATCAACTGAAGCTGTACAAATACATGGAGGTTATGGTTTTGTTAAAGAATACCATGTTGAACGATTGATGAGAGATGCTAAGATTACTCAAATTTATGAAGGAACATCTGAAATACAACGTATTGTTATTTCTCGTTCTATTTTAAAATAGAATATTATGAAAAAATATTTTTTACTACTTTTTTGTTTTGTGTTTGTTAGTTCAATACTTCATGCTCAGAATATAAATAATTCTCAAAAAAACAATTTAACCTTTTTAAAGTTTTTACCATCTTCAACTAGCGCGGAAGATTTAAGACCAAGTGATATTCCAAGTGAGCAGGTACTAAAACAAATGGGTTTTAGTAATAAGGAAATTACTCAAGCATTAGATTTTAAGTTTAGTAAAGGGATATATAGTAAAAGAAATAGTTTGTCTTCTGATACAACATCTAATATCCATAAACTATATTTATCTTTTGATGATACATTAGTAATAGACTCTGTAACTTATCCTAAAGCAAAGGTTTATGGGCAAGATGTGTTTAGAAATAATAAACTTGCATTTTATCAGAAAGCCTTAGATGCAAAAGCTCCTGAGAATTATAAAGTTGGTCCCGGTGATGAAATTAGTATTTCAATATGGGGATTTAATGAATTTTCAGAAACGTTAGAGGTAGATGCTAGAGGTTATATTTCTCCAAGTTCATATGGTAGAATTTATGTTAAAGGAATTACATTTAAAAATATGCGTTCTATTTTGAAGAAAAAGTTTAGCACATTTTTTGATATGCAAAATTCTGAAATAGATGTTTCTTTATCATATTCAAAAGTTATTACTGTTAATATTGTTGGTGAAGTGTATAATCCAGGGTCATACGTTATACCTTCTATAAATACTGCTTTTAACGCTTTAATTGCTGCTAATGGACCAACACAATTGGGCTCAGTTAGAAATATTTACATTAAAAGAAATGGTAAAACAGTTGACTCTTTAGATATTTATCAATTTCTCTTTAATCCTCAGAAATCTAGTGATATTTATTTACAAGATGGAGATTATTTGTTTGTTCCCCCTTCTAAAAATCTTGTTGAAGTATCAGGAGCTGTTAATAGACCATATACATACGAAGCAAAAGCTGGAGAATCAGTTTATAATCTTATTGAATATGCTGGTGGTTTTGCATCTATGGCGTTTAGAGATATAATTACATTAAAAAGAATAGATTATAATGAAATGAAAGTCTATGATATTCATAAAGATGATACTAACGCTGAAATTGTAATGAACGGAGATGAATTAATGGTCAATCATATCTCAAATAAGATTTCTAATGTTATTACTGTTAATAGTGATGTTGGTGTAGCAGGTGAGTATGAATATAAGAACGGAGAAAAAATTCTTGAATTACTTAAAAGATCAAAATGTATTTCGCAGAAAACATTTTTAGAAAAAGTTTATATTATAAGAGTAAATAAAGATAGAACTAAAACACATTTATCTATAAATTTAGATGAAGTTATTAATGATCCAGATTCAGAGGATAATATATTAATGCAAGAATATGATATTGTTCATGTTTTATCAATTGATAATTTTGATGATAATTTTCATGTATCTGTTGATGGAGCTGTTAGAAATCCAGGAACCTTTAGTTATGGAGATGGTATGAGTTTACAATCTGCACTTATCCTTTCTGGAGGTTTAACTCAAGAATCTCAAGGAAGTAGAGTGGAGATATCTAGAATTATGGAATACGATATAGCAAAAAATAAATTGAAACCTAGAAGAGCAATTGTAAAGAATGTAAAGATTGGTGATGATTTGGTTTTAAGTAGTGAGGCTGAAGATTTTACATTGCAACCTTATGATCAGATCTTTGTAAGATCAAATCCTGATTTTGAGCCTGTAATAAATGTAAAAATATTAGGAGAGGTAAAGTATCCTGGAACTTATTCTGTTTTAAGAAAAAATGAAAAAATATCTTCTCTTATAAAGCGAGCTGGTGGTTTAACTAATTATGCATATATAGATGGAGTTAAGATGTATAGAGAGTTCGAAGTTGTCAAAGATGATGTAAGTAATAATAAAGAAATGAATATTTCTAATGACCTTAAAGAATCAATTTTAAATGATCCTAATTCTGCATCAATCTATGCAGTAGAGCTTGAAAAAAAATCTATTGAATTTTTTGAGCAAGAAACAATGATTAGAGATAAAGAAATTCAGCTAGACATGGTTTACCTCAATTTAGATAAAGCATTAAAGTCTCAAAATTCTAAACATAACCTTGTTTTGAATGAAGGTGATAGTATAGTAATTCCAAAAACTATGGATGTTGTCCATATCTCTGGCGAGCTTATGAACTTAAAAGGAAATTCAATTAGCGCTCCTTTTTTTAGTAGTAAGAGAGCAAATTATTATGTTAAAAATTTCGCTGGAGGATTTAGTAGAGTAAATGATAGAAGTAATACCGTTGTAGTTTATCCAAATGGTATAGCTAAAAAATCTAAAAATTTTATATTATTTAATTTATCTCCAAAAGTGACTAAGGGCTCAACTATTATGGTTACCACTAAGAATAAAAAATCAAAGAAGAAAAATAAAAATAATATTGACTGGAATCAGCAAATTGAAAATGCTATGCTTAAGCTATCAGCTATTTTAACACTATGGGTTTTAGTGGATAGAGTTCAAACTCCTTAAATAATGTCTAATAAAGAAGAAGAAATACAATTAAAAGACATTTTTCTAAAAATAGGAGAGTTAAAGAAAGAGGTGTATTCTTATAGTTTTCAAATTATCTGCTTTATTGTTTTAATTGTATCAATTTCTGCTGGAGCTACATACATTAAAGATGCTCAATATAAATCAGAACTTACTTTTGTTGTAGAGGATAAACAGCAATCATCTCCTTTGTCATCTATGACAGGATTAGCTAGTCAATTTGGTTTGGATATGTTTAGTAATTCAAACTCAACTTTTAGTCAGAAAAATATAATGGAGTTATTAAAATCTCGAGGTGTTATCTCTAAGGCTTTAATGCAAAATTCATTTATTAATAATAAGCAGGATTTGTTTATTCATCATTATTTGAAAATTTATAATTTAAAAGAAGATTGGGATAATGATAATCAATTAAAAAATCTAAATTTTAATGATAGACTTACCGTTAAGCATGATAGTATTACTGCTTTAATTTGGAGTAATATTATTGAAAATGATTTATTTGTTAATATTAAAAATGACGAAACAGATATTATTTATTTATCTTTCTATTGTAAGAATGAATTATTTGCCAAATTATTCTCTGAGAGTTTAATTTATGAAATGAGTAGGATGTATATTTCTTACCAAACAAAACAATCTTCGAATACAATTGAATTTTTGCAAAATCGCGCCGATTCTGTTTTTCTTGAATTACAGGATTCTGAACAAGAATTTGCGCGCATTAAAGACATAAATCAAAGAATAATTAAAGCCTCTGGTAGATTAAAAGAACTTCAGCTAATGAGAAATGTTGAGGTTTTAAATACTATGTATCTTGAATTAGTAAAGAACTTAGAAATTTCCAAGATGACTTTACTAAATCAAACTCCTATCATACAGGTTATTGATAAGCCAATATTGCCATTAGAAAATACAAAAATATCAATAGCTTTAGCTATGATGATTAGCTTTATAATAGCCCTGTTTTCATCAATTTTATATATTGTACTAAGGAAGCTAGTAAATGACAGTTTGAATTAAAGTTGTTTTATTACCTTTTCTAAAGCTACAGATCTTGAGCCTTTTAATAATATTGTACTATTCTTAATAGAGTTTTTTTCTATATATTGGTTGAAATGTTCAACTGTTAGAAAAGAATTTGATTGTTTTAGATTAACAAATTCTTTACCAATAAAAAAGGTCGTAAGATTTAAGTTTTTTACTAAATCTATTATACTGACATGCTCCTTTTTTGAAAATTTACCAAGCTCACCCATTTCTCCAAGAATACAAACTTTGTTTTGCTCTTTAATTTTAGAAAAAGATTCTATCATTTTTTCCATGCTTGAAGGATTAGCATTGTATGCATCAAGTATTACAGTATTTGTGGTAGTTTGTATTACTTGAGATCGATTATTATCTGGTCTGTATTCAGATATTGCTTTTTTAATATTTCTTTTATCGATTTTAAAATAATTTGCAACACAGATTGCTAACATAATATTTTCAAATTGATATTCTCCAATTAAATTTGTAGAAATTTCAATTTCATTATATAAGACACTTATAAAAGGATTGCTACATTTAATTGCTCCAGTAGTACTTCCTTTTTGTCCATAAGATATAGAATTAATATTTTTAGAAATGTCATTTAATACGTTGTCATTATTATTGATGAAAATTTTACCATTTTCCTTATAGATATAATCGTATAATTCTTTTTTAGTTTTCTTAACACCCTTAATGTCTTTAAATCCTTCTAAGTGAGCTCTTCCAATGTTTGTTATTGTACCATAATTTGGTTTTGCAATTTCACATAAAAAACTAATTTCTTTTTCATGATTTGCTCCCATTTCAATGATAGCTATTTGGTGTTCTTTTTTAATTCCTAATATAGTTAGAGGAACACCAATATGATTATTAAAATTACCTTTTGTAGCTACGGTCTTTAGTTCTGTAGATAAGCAGCTATTAATTAATTCTTTAGATGTTGTTTTGCCATTTGTACCCGTAATAGCTATTATAGGTATTGATAATTGATCTCTGTGGTATTTAGCAAGATCTTGAAGGCATTTCAATCCGTCTTTAACTAGTAAATAATTGTTATTTTTTTTAAAGCTTGAGTCATCTATTATTGCGTATTTACTTCCGTTTTTAATAGCCTGTTCAGCATATTTATTTCCATTAAAATTATCTCCTTTTAAGGATATGAAAATTGAGTCTTTCTTTATATTTCTACTGTCAGTAGATATTATAGGGTGATTTAGATATATTTTATAGAGTTCAGTTATTTTCATATGAAAAAAAAACTCCATATTAAATGGAGTTTTCTAACTAAAGTTTATTGTTATTTAATTCTTCTTACTATAATCAGCACCTCTTCTTTGATTTTCTTTATAGTTGCTTTTAGGAGCACCAACTCTATCCATTGCACATCTAAATCCAATTGCATCTGAAGATTGATCTTGATCAAGGAATCTTCTTGTTCCAGGATTTAGCCAGTATGCTCTATCCTTCCATGAACCCCCCTTGTATACTCTTGTTCTATCTGTAATTAGTGATGAGCTACCATAGTCATACATTTCACCACTATTACCAGTTTTTGCTGCATCTTTATATTTAGATGCGTTTTGGTTCCACTTATCTAATTTAACTCTCGAAGTATCTTTATCAGATTTCTCGCTTAAAAAATTATTCCAGTCAATGCCCATTTGAGATTCTATATCCCCATCTAAATAGTTAATATTATCAGATTTTTTATAATTTCTTCTATATGCATTGTCCTGAACATCAACATCAGTCATTATCATTCTACCTAAGCTATCTTTTTCAGCAAGAAATCCATCTTCGTCTGTTAGAGGTGTTTGATATACATTTCCTCTAAATGGTCTATGATCTGTTGTAGTAGTTTGTTCAGTAACTGGTCTGTAAACATCCATTACCCATTCTGAGACATTTCCTGCCATATTGTAAAGTCCATAATCATTAGGCCAGTAGTGACGAACATCTGTTGTTATGTCGGCATTGTCATTAAGATTTCCAGCAACTCCCATATTATCACCTCTACCTCTTTTAAAATTAGCCATTATCTCACCTTGGTTATTTTTATTACTATTTCGTAATGATGAACCATTCCAAGGAAATATTTTGCGATTTGCAACATTTTCTTCATTTGTATTTCCTACATATCCTAATGCTGCAAATTCCCATTCAGCTTCAGTTGGTAGTCTATATTTCGGTAGTAATATTCCATCACCCATATTTACTTTTCTGAACTTTTCTCCAGTTGATGGGTCTAGGTTCCTTAATAATCTTCCTTCAATTCCATCATATTGTCCTGCTAGATATGCCTCAGTATTAAATGTATTATCATCTATCTGTTCATTGTCCTCTTTTAAAATACCTTCATTTATTAAAATCCTTTCATTAACCCTATCAGTTCTCCAATTACAGAAATCATTTGCTTGCGCCCATGAAACACCAACAACAGGATAATTTACATATGCAGGGTGTCTTAAATAGTTAGTTACATAAGGTTCATTATAGCCTAATTTATCTCTCCAAACTAATGTATCAGGTAAAGATTTTTTATATACTTCAGGATATGAACTATTATATACACGTTTTATCCAAAAAAGGTATTCTAAGTAATCAACATTTCTTACTTCTGTTTCGTCTAAATAAAATGATGATACAGTTACTTTTTTTGGAACATTATTCCAGTCGTACATAACATCCTGTTCGATTCTACCTTGAGTAAATGATCCTCCTTCGACAAAAGTTAGTCCAGGACCTGTCATCTGCTCTTTAAAGCTTGTATTTACTTCAAAACCTCCATTTTTAGAATTATTATAATCCCATCCTGTTGAAGATGTGTTTTTTCTTGAACATGAGCTGATTATAAAAAGTATACTGATTGCTAAGATTAATTTATTTATTTTCATTATTTGTATATTTTAAGTTCTAACTAGAATTGTGGGCAACTTATTGTGTTAAATGATTTTGATCTAGATTTTGTAGGCATATAAAGAGTGAAAGATATCTCGTGAGCCCCTAAAGTGTTACTGTTTTTTAAGTTACTGACTGTTATATCATAGCTATATCCAAATTTGAAATTATCTTGAATTAAACCAACCATAAGAATAAAAGCATCAAAGTTCTCTACACTATTTCTTGCCCATAAACCACCAACAACTGGACCTCTGTAAACATAAACTCCATAATTAAATTGCTGAAAGTCTTGCTGAGTTTGATATAAGAAATTTGGAGATATTGTTGTTACATTATTTGCATATTTGTTAAGAGGAAAATTACCACCGGCATGAAATGTAAATTTAGATGGTAATTGACTTTCACTAATAAACCCTTGCTCTGGTTGAGTTAAATGATGTGCGGCAAAACCAAAATATAAGTTATCTGTGTAGCCAACAAAACCAGTAGAAAAGTCAGGATACTGTACACTACTTGGATTGTTGTCAATATTTTCTTGAGTCGGATAAATAAAACCATATTTTTGATCAATCATGTCACCAAAAGTTAGTTCAGACCAATCAAGATTTAACATTCTAAAGGAAGCTTCAAAACCTGCTTTAATTGCAAAGCTCCTAGTTACTTCTAAATTATAAGAATAAATTAAAGATGCACTGTTTAATTGAATATTACCATCACCACTTCTATCATTCATAACTAATATCCCTAGACCACCTCCAATTTTATCTATATGCTTATCATAAGAAACAGATGTAGTTATAAAGGTTCTTCCAATTCCTGGCCATTGATCTCTGTAGTTTAAATTTGTTCTGGGAGCCCCTTTAGGCGCAGCACCAGCAAATGCTGGATTAAGATATAATGGATTAGCATAGAATTGACTAAAAGCTGGATCCTGAGCATTTGAATCAATACTAGTAAGCAAGCATACTGCCAACAGAAGTATTAATTTAGATATTTTATTAAACATATAATCGCGTTTTCATGATTTAAACCTCACAAAAATAAACATTTTATTTGTTTTTCCCTTTTACTACCAAGGAAAATGTGAAATAAATAAATAAATACTGCGTTATTAGCATGATTTAATTATTGCTAATTAGTTTTGTTAAAGTCTTAATTTGGTTGATCTAATATACTTGATTTATATCAGATTATCTGTTTAATTTATGATTAAACCATATCTTTGTTGAGTAAATACAAATAAATGAGAAAACCATTCTTAATATTAATATTAATTTTTCAGATTAGTTCTTTGTTATTCAGTCAGCAGAATTCAGTACTATCTTTTGGAGATTGGTACAAATTAGGTGTTTCTAATGATGGTATTTATAAATTGTCTTATAGTGATTTACAAGATTTAAATATTCAATTAACGGACCTTGATATTAACTCTATTAAAATTTACGGAAATGGCGGAGGAATGTTGCCCCACTTAAATTCTGATTTTAGAGATAATGATTTAGAAGAGAATGCTGTTCTTGTATATGACTATAACAATAATGGTTTGTTTAATTCTGATGATTATGTTTTATTTTATGGTGAATCTCCTCATAAATGGATTTATAATACTTCAACATCTCTATTCGACTATAAAGACCATCTCTATAGTGATGAATGTTACTATTTTTTAACAATTGACCAATCTAGCCCTGGAAAAAGGATTACTTATAAACCTCAAATAATAAATTATACTAGAGTTATAAACTCATTTAATGACTATAAATTTCATGAGTCAAATTTTGAGAATTTAATTGAATCAGGAAGAGATTGGTATGGTGAGCGTTTTGGTATACTTGATAATCAAACTTTTTCTTTTAATTTTCCTGATCTAATTTTAAATCATCCTATTCATATTAATACTTCAGTTGCAGCTCGTTCTCTTAATAGCTCTTTTTTTACTGTAAATATTAATTCAGACTTTATATCAAATATTAACATATCTAATATTGTATATGATTATGCAACTGAATATGCGAAAAAAGCCTCAAATACTCATTCTTATATTTCTAATGTAGATCAGTTAGATGTAGAATTAAAATATAATTATTCTGAAAACAATGCTATTGGCTGGCTTGATCGTATTGAATTAAATGCTAGAAGATCATTAAGAATGAATACTGGATTTTTAAATTTTAGAGATGTCG
>Ga0307986_10002128_pt1 | contig 14218 bp, 16 predicted proteins | sample EllFjometageno82_FD_203170 | JGI IMG/M metagenome (GOLD analysis project Ga0307986, IMG submission 203170) | Marine microbial communities from Ellis Fjord, Antarctic Ocean - #82 | ecosystem: Environmental > Aquatic > Marine > Unclassified | place: Southern Ocean | collected 2014-10-09
GAAAATATTTATAACGAGCCAGTTAAAATAGTTGAAGCTCAATTAGGCAGCACATTAAAAGAAACAGATATAGTTAGGTACCAAGATGCTTATGGACGTGTCAAATAATTTCTAGTTCTATCGGTGTGTGATCTGAAGGCTTTGCCTTACCTCTTGGTTTTTGATTGATATTTATTGTTTTTATATTTTCTAGCAAATTATCAGTAACCAAAAAATGATCAATCCTCATCCCATAGTTTTTTGGCCAAGACCCAGCCATGTAATCCCAGAAAGTATATTCTTGTTTATTTTTTTTTAACTGTCTAAAAACATCTTTAAATCCATAGTTTATTAATTCTCTAAAGTATTTTCTAATTTCTATTTTATAGAGTGCGTCATCTACAAATTTATTATGATCATATACGTCAATTTCATCGGGTATAATATTAAAATCTCCAGAAATTATTATATTTTTTTCTGTTGTTAGAGTTTTTTTAACTGACTTTAAAAACTTATCTAGCCATTTTTTTTTATATTCAAATTTTTCGGTATCTATCGGATTACCATTTGGTACGTAAATATTTATAAGTTTTATTTTTTTTTTATTAATCTTTATATCACCAGTTATAATACGTGATTGTTTTAGATCATCATTGATAAAATCTAAGTTAATATTTTCTATCTTTATTTTTGATAAAAATGCAACACCGTTATAACTTTTTTGACCAAAAATGTATGAATAATATCCTTGTTTTTTTAATTCATCAGATGGAAAATTAATATTTTCAGTTTTAATCTCTTGAAGAAACAAAATATCTGGCTTGTCTTTCTTTAAGTATTCTAGAACATTTACTATTCTTGCTCTTACTGAGTTGACATTCCAGGAAGCAATTTTCATTTATACAGAAAATGATAAACCACAACCACATGAAGAACTAGCTTGTGGATTTTTTATCACAAAGGAGCTGCCGATCATTTCTTTTTGATAATCAACTATAGATCCATTTATAATTTTTAACGAATTATTATCTATGACAGTTTTATTAAAAACCGTGTCATCATTTTCAATTTTTCCGTCAAAAGAAAAATTATACTTGAAACCAGAACACCCACCGCCTTGAACTGAAATCCTAAAATAACAATTATTCGCTTGTTCAGATATAATTCTTATTATCTGATTATTGGCCTCTTCTGTAAATTCAATTTTGTTAGTCATATTTAGTAAATAATGTATTATACAATTTTACTTATTCTTATGCAAAAAAATTCACTTTTTAAATACTCAAATTTAGCTGTAGCAGTTAAATCAAAAGGAAGAATCCACCATGAACCATTAAGCTTTTTACGTTCTCCATATCAACGAGACAGAGATAGAGTTATTCATTCTACAGCTTTCAGAAGACTTAAGCATAAAACACAGGTTTTTGTTAATACTACTGGAGATCATTACAGAACCAGAATGACACATTCCTTAGAAGTGGCACAAATATCAAGAACTCTTGCTAAATATTTCAACCTAAACGAAGACTTGTGCGAAACGCTAAGTCTCTCACATGACTTGGGGCACACTCCATTTGGCCATGCGGGCGAAGATGCTTTGAACGATTGCATGACTCCGTACGGTGGCTTTGATCACAATATACAAACATTAAGAATAGTTACACTTTTAGAAAATAAATATTATGATTTTAAAGGTTTAAATTTATCTATAGAGACAATTGATGGTTTAGTTAAACACAATGGTAAGGTATTAAATCAAGATAAATACACCAACATATTAGGAAAAAAATTTTTTAAAAATAAAATTGATTTTTTATCTACTCCTTCTTTGGAAGCGCAGCTAGCAGCAATATCAGATGATATTGCTTATAATAGTCATGATCTTGAAGACGGTCTTAGAGCAAATCTTTATAAAATTGAAGACTTAAAAAACATACCTATTCTCTCAAGAGTAATAGACAAACATAAAAAATTTATCAAACTAAGAGGTATTGAGTTAGTTTTGCGACAAATTATTAGAGGAATTATAAATGAAATGGTTAACGATATAATTTCAAATACAAAAAAAAATCTTAAAAAACAAAACATTAATTCATTAGAAGATATTTACAATTCCGAAAGTTCTTTGGTTTGTTTTTCTGAAGAAATGCAATTATTTGATATTTCTATCAAATCCTTTCTAAGAGAAAGAATGTATTTTAGCAAGAATGTGTTGAAAAAAACAAATAATGGGAAAAAAATTATCAAGTTTTTATTTTTAAAAATTAAAAAAAATCCTTCAAAATTTATTAAAAAATCTCTATACCAGAACAATAAAATTGAAAGGAGTATATCTGATTTTATTGCCGGTATGACTGATAGATATGCAATTAATTTATTTAATTCTTTAAAATGAATATTTTTGAAATATATAAAAAAAAAATACAAGATTTAGTTATTGCAAATTATGAAATGCTTAAGATTGATGCAAAGATAAATTTTGAAGGAATGGTTGTAGAGATACCACCACAAGAATTTAATTTTGATCTTTCATCTAATATTGCATTAGTGTTAGCAAAAAAAACAAAACAAGCTCCTGTTAAACTAGCCAATCTTATTAAAGATTTGTTGCTAGAAAATTTTAATGATTTTGCAGAAATTAATATTGCTGGCCCTGGATTTATAAATTTTAAATTTAATTCTAAAACCTATCAGAAGTTAATATTTGAAATTTTAAAATCAAACAATAAATATGGGTCAAGTTCTGAGGAACAGAAAAGGTATAATATAGAGTTTGTATCTGCAAACCCAACAGGCCCAATGCACATAGGACATTCCCGTGGTGCTGTTTATGGAGATGTGTTAGCAAATCTTTTAAAGTTTAATGGGAATATGGTTACTAAAGAATATTATATTAATGACTACGGAAACCAAATTATTAATTTTACAAAGTCAGTTTTTTTTAGATTGAGAGAAATTAAATTTAATGAAAAATTCGTAAATAAAGAAAATTTATACCCAGGTGATTATGTAATTGATATAGCTAAAAAAATATTAACTGACACACCAGAAATAGATCTAACTGATTTCGAGAAGATTTTTACCACATTGAGTGAGACTTCTCTTATTCACTCTATGTCTTTAATTAAAAATGATCTTAAATCACTAGGTATTACTCATGATAATTTTGTTTCAGAAAAATCGTTGGTCAAGAAAAATTTGGTAACTAAATCAATCAAAGATCTCCAGAATAAGAAATTTGTAGAAGAAGGATTTTTAAATCCACCTAAAGGAGAAGATAGTAAAAATTGGAAAAAAACTAAAAGATTGATTTTTAAGTCAACCCTTTTTGGCGATGACACAGACAGAGCTTTACAAAAAAATGATGGTTCTTGGACATATTTTGCTAACGACATTGCGTATCATGCAGATAAAGTTTCTAGAAATTACAACCACTTAATTAATATTCTTGGTGCGGACCATACTGGTTACGTTAAACGTATTTGTGCAGCCACAAGCGCACTATCGAATAATAAAATTTTGTTAATTTGTAGAGTTTGCCAACTTGTAAAATTATTTAAGAACGGTCAGCCTTACAAAATGTCAAAAAGAGCAGGAGATTTTATATCTGTACAAGAATTTTTAAATGAGGTTGACAAAGATTCTATTCGTTTCATGATGCTAAATAGAAGTAATGATGTTGAATTAGATTTTGATTTCGATAAAGTTTTAGAAAAAACGAGAGAAAATCCTGTTTTTTATGTTCAGTATTCTTATGCAAGAATATCCTCTTTGTTTAGAACTCTAAATATTGATATAAATAATATTTTTGAAATTAATGAAAATAATTTTGAACTTAATACACACGAGTTAAACTTATTTAGAAAAATTCTTGATTGGCCAAAAGTTATTGAAACAGCTTCTGTTAAATTCGAACCTCATAGAATACCTTTCTATTTATATGAACTAGCTACTATTTTTCATTCTTATTGGAGCAAAGGTAACGATGATCAAAACTATAAGTTTATAATAGATGGAAAAATTAAGAACAATAATACCCTTTTAATTATTAAACTTGTGGCCATAACAATAGAAAATGGGATGAGAATCTTAGGCGTTTCCCTACCTGCTAAGATGTAATGATTAAAAATATTTTATCAGTATTGGCTCTTTTATTCTCTATTTTTTTTTTCTATTTTGTTGCATATTCATATTTTTCTGAAAAGCATAAAATAAATGTAAAAAAAAATAGAGAAAATCTATCACAATCAATTAAAAAGAATATAAACGATCTTCCCATTTTAACTGATGACACGAATAACGCAATAGAATTTAATTCTGGTTTTGAAACTAAAAATAATAAAATAAAAAGAAATTTTTGGAATCTCTTTAAAAAAAATGATTAGAAAAGCAGCTATTATTAGTATTTCTGGACCTTCCTTAACTCAATCAGAAATAAACATTTTCAAAAAAGAAAAACCTTGGGGTGTTATTCTTTTTAAAAGAAATATTTTATCGGAAAAAAAATTAAAAAAATTAACAAGTTTAATTAAAAAAATAATGAATGATCAAAAATATCCAATCTTAATCGATGAAGAAGGTGGCAGAGTTTCAAGACTATCAAATTTTTTAGATAACAATCTTTATAATCAAAAATATTTTGGTGATATTTATAAAATCAATAAAACAATCGGATTAAGCATGTATAAAACTTATGTAGACTCGATCTCATTGCACCTACGTAACTTGGGCATTAACATTAATACTGCACCTGTTTTAGATTTACACCAAAAAAGAACACATAAAATAATTGGAAATAGAAGTTTTTCTGAAAATAAAAACATAGTTAATGAACTAGGTAAGGCATGTGTAAAATTTTATAAAAATAATAAAATAGCTACTGTTATTAAACATATTCCAGGACATGGAAGAGCTAAGTCAGATAGCCATCTTGAACTTCCGTTAGTTAAATCTAGTGTAAAATTATTAAAAAATGACTTTAAATGTTTCAAGAATGTAAATAGTCTTTTTGCTATGACAGCGCACGTTCTTTATGAAAAAATTGACAATAAACATAATGCCACTCATTCAAAAAATTTAATTAAAGAAATAATCAGAAAGCAAATAGCCTTCAAAGGTATTTTAATTTCTGATGACATCTCCATGAAAGCTCTTAAGTATAATATGGTAAAAAACAGTGTTCTTGCACACCACGCAGGTTGTAATTTAATTTTGTATTGTGGTGGAAAAGCACGTGAAGCGAAAAAAATACTTAAAGAAACACCGTATATAGACAACTTCACAAAGAAAAAAACTTCAGAATTTTATAAATTTTTAAGTTAAAATTATAAAATGGAATCAAATAAAAAAACTGATATCCCAATAGAAATTCCTAATTATTCAGGACCACTTGAGGTGTTGCTTAATTTAGCTAAAGCACAAAAAGTTGATTTAACAAAAATTTCTATAACTAAATTAGCAGATCAATTTTTAGCATATATTAAAGAAGCAAAAGATTTAAATCTTGAAGTTGCATCTGAATATTTGCTTATGGCAACATGGCTTGCGTATTTAAAGTCTAAATTGCTTTTACCCGAAGATGAGGATGATGATTTTAAAGCTCTTGAAGTTGCTGAAAAATTAAAACTACAGTTAAAAAAATTAGAACTTATTAGACTATTATCCGATCAACTAATTAAAAAAAACAGAATAGGAGTAAATATTTTTTACAGAGGAATCAAAGGTGGCATCAAGTCAATTAACACACCAATCTATAAAGTCAGTCTATACGAACTTTTAAAAACTTATTCAACTATTAAAATGCAGAAAGCTTTTCAAACTATAAATATACCAAAACTTCCTGTTTACACTACAGACGAAGGTATAAAACAAATTAAAAATAATTTTTCTAAGATTACTGAATGGAAAGATATTGAAGACTTAATTCCTGTAAATTTTTTTATTAGCAAAAAACTTAAGAAGAGTGGTTTAGCAGGAATTTTTTCTGCGAGTTTAGAGCTTACAAAACAAGGCCTCACAAGCTTAAAGCAAATGAAGCTTTTTGAAAAAATTTTAATTAAAAAGGTGAACTAAATGAAAAAAATAAATAATATTGTAAAATTCCCAAAAAACTTAAATAAATTAGAAAGACAAGTAGAAGCTATTTTATTTGCTGCCTCAGAGCCCTTAGATATTGAAACTATTGAAAAAAGAGTTCAGAGTTCAACTCAAATCAAAAAAGTTTTAACAAAATTACAATCAGATTATAGTAACAGAGGTGTAAATCTTGTTTGTATTAAAGAAAAATGGTCGTTTAGGACTTCAAGCGATTTAATAAATTTAATGTCCTTGCAGAAATCTACAGAAAAAAAATTGTCTAGAGCTACATTAGAAACTTTAGCGATAATTGTGTACCATCAACCAGTTACCAGATCTGAGATAGAAGAAATACGTGGCGTAGCATTTGGAACCAACACGATAGAAATTTTACTTGAATTAGATTGGGTGCGACCTGCAGGAAGAAAAGATGTTATTGGCAAACCAATCCAATACGCCACTACAGAAAATTTTTTACATCATTTTAATATTCAAAAGTTAACAGATCTACCAACTGTTGAAGAGCTCAGTTCAGCTGGTTTAATTGATACCGCCACTATTGATGCTTCAATTTTTGGTACAGGAAAATTCTACAAAGAACAGTCTCAAAATAAAAAGGAAGATATTTACTCAAATATAGAAAAAGTGATAGATGAAACGCCTAATTCTGATTAATTTAATATATTTATTTCTCAAGAATTTACGTGTATAATTAATTATGGTTCCTGGTTTTTGGCAAATAGCAATTGTTGTAGTTTTAGTAGTCCTTCTATTCGGACGAGGTAAAATATCCTCTTTGATGGGAGATGTAGCCAAAGGAATTAAAAGTTTTAAAAAAGGTCTGTCTGATGAATCATCTAATGACAATATAGACAAAACAGACGACCACGATAATTCTAAAAAGAGTTAATTTTAAATGCCACAAATTGGATGGCTAGAACTATTAATTATAGTAGTTATAGCAATTTTAGTAATTGGACCAAAAGACTTTCCTACAGTTTTAAAAAAATTAGGAACGTGGACAAGTACGGTAAAAAAATATTTTTTTGATGTTCAATCCAATATTAATCAGATCACCAATCTTGATGAAAATATCAGTTCAAATTCCACACCAAAGAAAAATAAAAATCTCACACCCAAAAAAAATGAAAAGTTAGATGTCAAAAAAAAATAATCAAAATGTAAACTCTGGAAGTTTTATAGACCACTTAACAGAACTTAGATCTAGACTTGTTAAATCATTTATTTTTTTAATTTTTTTATTTATCATATGTTATTTTTTTTCTACTGACATTTATCGTTTTTTAGTACAGCCTTATTCTAATGCAGTATTAGCTGAAAATTTAGAAAGAAGATTAATTTTTACAGCATTACACGAAGCATTCTTAACTTATTTGAAAGTTGCTTTTTTTGCTGCATTTTTTATATCTAGCCCTTTTTTTCTTACCCAGCTATGGAAATTTATTGCTCCAGGTTTATATAAAAATGAAAAAAAAGCCTTACTACCCTATTTAGTAGCCACACCGACACTTTTTATATTAGGTGGTTGCATAGTTTATTATTTAATAATGCCCTTAGCTATAAAGTTTTTTTTAGGTTTTGAAACGGTGGCGGAACCGGGAGTAATAGCAATACAATTAGAGGCAAAAGTTAATGAATATCTATCTCTAATAATGAGATTAATTTTTGCGTTTGGGATCAGTTTTCAACTACCAGTTATTTTAAGCCTTTTAGCACGTATAGGTATTATTGATTCAAAATATTTGAGTGAAAGAAGGAAATATTTTGTTGTAATAATATTTGCGATGGCTGCAATTTTAACTCCTCCAGATCCTATTACTCAAATTGGCTTAGCACTTCCTTTATTATTATTGTATGAATTGTCTATACTCACAGTTAAACTTATAGAAAAAAAACAAGATGCATAACATTAAAGAAATTAGAAAAAATCTAGATGTTTTTAAAAAAAAAATTTCTGAAAGAAATAGCAAAATAAATTTTGATTCTTTAATTGAACTTGATAAAGAGAATAGAGAATTAATCCAGCATAAAGAAAAAAAGGAACAGGAAAAAAAATTACTATCTAAGTCAAAAGACCCTGCTAATTTTGAAAAATCAAAAAACCTCTCTAAAGACATAGATGATATTGCAAAAAATCAAATTGTTTTACAGCAGAAAATCAATTCAATTCTTTCCAACATTCCAAATATTGCAATAGATGATGTGCCAATAGGTACTGACGAAAGATCAAACAAAGTGATTAGGCAAAATGGGCATATTAAAAAATTTAGCTTTCCAATTAAGTCGCACGTGGAAATTGGAGAAACAAATAACCAAATAGACTTTAAAACCTCATCTAAACTTTCTGGTTCTCGTTTTGTAATTTTAAATGGACACTTTGCTTTGTTAGAAAGGGCACTGATTAACTTTATGTTAGATTTACATGTTGAGAAGTTTTCATATAAGGAAATTTCTCCCCCTTTGCTTGTTAATGAAGATGTAATGTTTGGAACTGGTCAATTGCCCAAATTTGAAGAAGATCAATTTGAAATTAAACTAGGGAACAGTGAAGAAAGAAAATTTCTTATACCAACTGCTGAAGTAGTTTTGACAAACCTAGTTAGAGATTCTGTAATAGAAATTAAAAATTTACCGCTAAGATATGTGGCCTCAACCCCATGTTTTAGAAAGGAAGCCGGTAGTTACGGTAAAGACACCAAAGGAATGATGAGACAGCATCAATTTTACAAAGTAGAGCTAGTAAGTGTAGTCGAACCTTCAAATTCTATGTCAGAATTAGATAGAATGCTCAGTTGTGCTGAAGAAATTTTAAAACTTTTAGAGATTCCATACCAGGTAATACTTTTGTGCTCAGGTGACATGGGATTTAGTGCAGAAAAAACATTTGATATAGAAGCTTGGATTCCTTCTGAAAACAAGTACAGAGAAATATCAAGCTGTTCATCTTGTGGGACTTTTCAAGCAAAAAGAATGAGTGCTAAATACAAATCTGCTAGTGGAACGGACTTTGTGTCAACTTTAAATGGTTCGGCCTTAGCAGTCGGTAGATTGATGATATCCTTGATCGAAAACTATCAAAACGAAGATGGTACTGTGTCGATACCGCCAGTATTGAGAAAATACATGAACAATGCTGAAAAAATATAGTTAAATTTGATTATGTTCTTGTTAAAATATTCTAGATATTATAATTAATCACCTATTATGAATGGACAAGGAATAGCACAATTTATACCTCTAATATTAATTTTCGTAATTTTTTACTTTTTTTTAATTAGACCCCAACAAAAGAGAGCAAAGGACCACTTGGCTATGGTTGCTGGACTTAAACGAGGTGACGAAGTAATAACTTCTGGTGGTATAATTGGAACTGTTGATAGGGTCATGGAAGATGATAGGATCGAAGTAATATTAGGAGAAAACGTTAAAGTTCAAATTATAAGATCAACAATCACAAGCTTACTAAAAAAAACAGAAGCTAAATAATAATTTTTTTTGTGCTTAGTTTTACAAAAATCAAAGTTTTATCCATTTACCTAATATTAATATTTACTTTTTTTTTCGCATCTTTAAATTTAAAAAATAACAATCTAATAGATAAAAAAATTAATCTCGGTTTAGATCTTCAAGGTGGCTCATACATTTTACTTGAAATTGATACTAAACCTCTAGTTAGTCAGAAGCTTCAAACTAAAGTAATTCCAATAAAGAAGTTGTTAAGTGAAAATGAAATAAGTTTTAAAAATTTTATTATATCATCAGATAATATTTCTCTAATAATTGAGCCGGAAAAACAAAAAAAATTTAAAAATCTTTTTTTTAAACAACAAGAGAACACAATCAATAATTTTATATCTGAGTATAATAAGTTTGAATTAGATTTAGAATTTATTAAAAATAAAGCCTTTATACAATTTTCTAATTTTGGTCTTGTAAGTTTAAATAACTCAGCCTTAAAACAATCTATAGAAATTATCAGAAGACGTATCGATGATGTAGGAACAAAAGAACCAACTATTCTTCAAAGAGGAGATAAAAGAATTTTAGTTGAATTACCAGGAATAGATAGCCCGGAAAGAATAAAAGAACTTCTTGGTAAAACAGCTCAATTAACTTTTAGACTTGTTTCTAAAGACGACTCTTTTGGTTCTGAAAAATTAATTTTATCTGAAAATAATGAAGAACTTACAGTAAATAAAAGAGTTGTTATAAGCGGAGATAATCTCGTTGATGCACAGCCTCAATTTGACAATCAATCCAATCAACCAATTGTTCTCTTCACATTAGATAGGCAAGGGGCACAAAAATTTGGAAGAATTACCACTGAAAATGTAGGTCGTAGACTTGCAATTGTACTTGATAATTCTGTAATAAGCGCACCACAAATACGCGAAGCGATTACAGGAGGTACTGGAACTATTTCTGGAGGTTTTTCATTTCAAGAATCTACAGATCTTGCATTGTTACTTAGATCAGGTGCTCTACCTGCACCAATCAATATTGTCGAAGAAAGAACTGTTGGTCCTGACCTAGGAAAAGACTCTATTGACGCAGGTGTTTTCTCTCTTATTGTCGGTTTTATTCTTGTAATTATATTCATGTTTATTAAATATAAAATTTTTGGTTTAGTTTCGAACATTTCACTTATTGCAAATTTATTTATGATGGTTGGAATTTTAACAATGCTTGAAGCAACTTTGACCTTACCCGGTATTGCAGGAATTATTCTAACGGTGGGAATGGCTGTAGATTCAAATGTTTTAATATATGAAAGAATTAAAGAAGAGTTAAAAACAGAAAAATCAATTATTCATGCATTTGACACTGGCTACAACAAAGCGAAAATTACTGTTATTGATGCTAATGTTACAACTTTAATAGCTGCGGTTATTTTATTTATTTTTGGCTCTGGGCCGGTAAAAGGTTTTGCAGTAACTCTTGGAATAGGCATAGTAACGACTCTTTTTTCAGCATATTTCATTGCTCGACACCTAACTTCGCTTATCGTTTTAAACGATAAAAGCGGGAAATATTTTAAATTATAATGAACAATAGAATAAATTTTTCTAAATATTTTAAAGTAGCTAACATTTTTTCACTATTAGCCGTTTTTATTAGCGTTTTATTTTTATTTTTTAAAGGACTAAACTATGGAGTGGATTTCAAAGGTGGTACTTTATTAGAAATTAGAATTGAAAATAAAAATACACAAATTCAGGATTTAAGAAGTTCACTGGATATTCCTGAACTTGGAGATGTAAATGTTAAGCAATTTGGTGAAGAAGGAGATTTTTTAATTAAGTTTGAAAAGAATGCTAATGAAAATGAAAAATTTATAACTGATTTAAAAAATATTATTGTAAAAAAAATTAATTCAGCAGTAAATTTTAGAAGAGTAGAAACAGTTGGCCCAAAAGTGAGCAGTGAACTTCTTAAACAGGGTGTTACCGCTATTATTTTAGCATTAGGCGCTATGTTGTTTTACATCTGGATTAGATTTGAATGGCAATTTAGTCTTGGAGCTATTATTGCACTTATGCACGATGTTATTATTACTCTTGGTATTTTTTCCATACTATCCTTTGAGGTAAATCTTTCTATAGTAGCCGCAGTTTTGACTATAGTGGGCTATTCGATGAACGATACAGTTGTAATATTTGATCGTATTAGAGAGAATCTTTTGAAATATTCAAAAATTAAAACAAATGAAATTGCAGATATATCGGTCAATGAAACTCTGTCCAGAACAGTAATCACTTCTTTAACAACTCTCCTAGCCCTATTTTCAATTTTTATTTTAGGTGGTGAAATTTTAAAAGGGTTTTCTTTTGCGATGATATTAGGTGTTATAATAGGAACGTATTCTTCAATTTTTGTCGCAAGTCCTGTCCTTAATTATTTTAAGGTCACACAAAAAACTTTGTTAAAAGACGACGATTTATAATTATTAGTAAAGATTTTGTGCTGCTACCATCGAAAGTAACATTGGTAGTGAAAGTAATGTATTAGTTCTTGAAAACAACATTGCAGTTCTTGCAGATTTTAATTTTTCTTCTGGTGCACATTCAATCATACCAAGAGCCTTTTTCTGATTAGGCCAAATAACAAACCAGACATTGTAAGCCATTATTATTCCAAGCCACATTCCAATTCCAATCGCGGCATTTTTTCCAAAACCGCTTCCAATTCCGAGTGTCATTGCCTGATGAACGTAACCATTTAATGTAGCAACAATTAATCCCGTTATGATAGTTGCTAAAGCAGCCCATCTAAACCAAAACAAAACTGCTGGTGCTATTACTTTTGATATAGCAGGCTTTTGTTCATCTGGAATTTTGGGCATAGAAGGAATTTGAACAAAGTTTAAATACCAAAGTAACCCAACCCACATAATGCCAGCAATAACATGAAGGTACCTGAATAACCAGCTATAGAATATTCTATCAAATGCAAAGCCATCACCAAAAAAATGTAAACTAAAGAAAAGTAGTATAGTAAGGATGATTGAAGCGTGAATAGTTTTAGATAAAGATTGAAGTAAATTTCCCATGATTCTCTTATAGCATAAAATTAATTAACTATGCAGTTTTTTTCATTGTATCTTTGAACAGAATATCCTTTAAAAATTGACCTGTATAGCTTCCTTTTGTTTCTGAAACTTTTTCTGGAGTACCTTCAGCTATTATTTCACCTCCCTCAACACCACCTTCAGGCCCCATATCAACTACCCAGTCAGCTGTTTTAATTACATCTAGATTGTGCTCAATTACCACAACTGTATTACCTGTATTTACAAATGCCTGTAATATTTCTAAAAGCTTTTTAATGTCATGGGCATGGAGTCCAGTAGTAGGTTCATCTAATATGTAGAGAGTCCTTCCCGTAGATCTTTTTGATAATTCTTTAGCTAATTTTATTCTTTGTGCCTCACCACCAGAAAGGGTTGTAGCCTGTTGCCCAATTTTTATGTATCCTAAACCAACGTGCTTTAATGTTATTAGTTTTGATCTAATTGTTTGAATATTTTCAAAAAAATTACAACCTTCTTCGACTGTCATATCTAGAACATCAGCAATATTTTTATCTTTAAATCTAACTTCTAATGTTTCTCTATTATATCTTGTACCCTTACAAGTGTCACAAGGTATAAATACATCAGGTAAAAAATGCATTTCATAAGTAATAACTCCGTCACCTTCACATGTCTCACATCTGCCACCTTTAACATTAAAAGAAAATCTTCCTATTTTATAGCCTCTTGCTTTTGCCTCTGGGAGCGAAGCAAACCAATCTCGTATAGGGCCAAAAGCTCCAGTATATGTTGCAGGGTTTGATCTTGGTGTTCTTCCTATTGCAGATTGATCAATATCAATAATTTTATCTATTAATTCTGTACCTTTGTAATTTCTAAAAGCCTTAGGCGTTTTTTTTGCTTTTGTTGTATTTAAAATCAAATTTAAAGCATTAAAAAGAGTGTGAAGAACCAAGGTTGATTTCCCACTGCCCGATACCCCGGTAACGCATGTAAAAGCACCTATTGGTATTTTTAGATCTACTTTTTTTAAATTATTACCAGTGGCACCAATAATTTCAAGAAATCTACCATTTTTTGCAGTCCTTCTTTTTCTTGGTAAAGCTATATATTTTTTCCCAGATAAATAATTTCCAGTTATACTTTTTGTGTTTTTAACAATGTCATCATAACTCCCTTCAGCAACTATCTCACCACCGTGTACTCCTGCTTCTGGTCCTATGTCTATAATATGATCTGCATTTTCCATGGTTTCGGTATCATGCTCCACAACAATAACTGTATTTCCAAGATCTCTAAGTTTTTTTAATGCAGTTATTAATTTTTTATTATCTCTTTGATGCAAGCCAATAGATGGTTCATCAAGCACGTATAAAACACCAGTTAGTCCAGAGCCAATTTGTGAAGCTAAACGAATTCTTTGTGCCTCACCACCAGATAAAGTTCCAGACTCTCTTGATAGAGTTAAGTAATTAAGCCCAACATTTAAAAGAAAATTAAGTCTTTCATTTATTTCTTTTAATATATGTGTGGCTATTTTCTTATCTCTTTCATTTAGAACTGAATTTAAATTATCAAACCATTTTTTGGCATCGTCAATAGATTTTTTTG
>Ga0307986_10002129_pt1 | contig 14215 bp, 19 predicted proteins | sample EllFjometageno82_FD_203170 | JGI IMG/M metagenome (GOLD analysis project Ga0307986, IMG submission 203170) | Marine microbial communities from Ellis Fjord, Antarctic Ocean - #82 | ecosystem: Environmental > Aquatic > Marine > Unclassified | place: Southern Ocean | collected 2014-10-09
CCAAACATCCCAAATCTAAACAAAATCTTATTAGATCCTGAAATAAGATTTAAAAACAATGAATTCCAATTCAAAGCAAAAAATAAGTGGTTTTCAGATGTTGAATTGATTTCATTTTTAATTAAAAAAAAGGAAGATAATTTTTTAAATAAAAATGACTCTAAGCAAATTATAAGTGATTTATATAACTCTAATATTAAGTATTTTTTCAAAAACAAAAACTACTTAATATTTGAAAAACCAATTCCAACATCAAGAGTTATTCATAGAATTGAAGGAGGGTATTCTTTTAGGATTTTAGACAGAAGTAATTCAGATTATTTTTTTATTCAAACTGAAAAAAGAGAATTAGGGTATGTTTTAAAAAACAAACTGCCTGAAATAAATTAAATCTTACGATATTAAATATTAATAACTCAAAGGCATCTTTTATTAAAAAAGTTTCAGGCTTTATAGTTTTTTAGGATTATTAGTAACTCTGATGTCATTGACATTTATTTCTTTTAATATAATCGATCTAATAAAAATCCTGCTCTATTTTCGAGGCTTGAAATTTTAAAACACATATTATACTACATGCATTTCGGTTTCAGTAAGTTTATGAAAAATACTGTTTTAAAATCCTCTATATGATTATGTTTATTTATGAATATTGGCTTAATTGGTTGTAGCTTTACAACTAATCATTAATAATAAATAATATGGATAGCGAAACCTTTCATAAAATTGAGAAGTTTAAAATTCAGATAGATTTAAAAGTTAAAAGCGGAAAATATTCTCATTATGTTTTAGAGCAATTTGATGACATTGCAGAATTATTTGGATTAAGCGAAAATTTATTGATAGATGATGCTAATGAAGAGTATTATGATGAATTGAGTATATATTTAATAAATAGTTTAGTTAAAGAAGTCTTTAAAAAGTAGAAAAATGCAAAAAGTTAAGATATTGTGTATTTTAATTATATCTAAGAGTGTTTTCTAATAACAATTTTGCTTAATGTTAATAACAGTAAAAGATAACCAAATGAAAAAAGTATTTAAGAGTTTCGTTTAAAAGCAAGCAATTAAGGCGCTCTATTTTTGGCATCTTTATCCGGTATTCTACCTTGATTTCCTATCCCATCAAAATCACTAGAATCATATGAATTCATATTTTCTTTACGTTGAATTTTGTGTTGTTTTCTGATTATTGTCAAAAGAAAATATACGTAGATTACAAATATTATTACCCCTATGATAAACATAATTTGGTTTTTCATTGCCCGGAATTTTTATCATCACTTCTTCTTTGTCTTATCACAAATGCAAAAGCAAGAATAGTTACTGGCCATAGACCTACATATACGCCTTCAAGCTGATTGCCTGAAAACCACAAATAAATTGAATATAAAAAACTTAAAAAAGCAAGTATTACAGGGTAGTATTTTTCTACAAAAATCATTTTTATTGAAAGTTAATAAAATTAATTATAATAAATGTTTTTAACCACGGGGATATTATCCTAAATAGGTTTTAGGATTTGTTATATTTGAATGTTATTAATTTATTTTAATGAATTCTCCTTTTATTGCAGTTTTAATTTCAGATATAATTTTTGTAGCAATTGCTTTAGGCTTAAATAAAGAAAATGCTAAATATCTTTTGAGCGGTTATAACACTATATCAAAAAAGGAAAGAGAAAATTTTGATATTGCAAACTATCTAATACTTTTTAAAAAGTTTTTTTTAATACTCGCAGCATCTTCAACTATTGTATTTACTATTTTAATTAATTTACTGAATGCAAAAATTGCAGTGATATCTTATTCTTCATATTTAATTATTATGCTAATTTGGTTTGTGTTTAAGGGGAATAAGTTTAAAATAAAATAGTTATAATTTTCATTTAAGCCACAGGGATAGAACCTTTCGTGATTCCATCTTATTCAATAAGATTACTTTCTTGAATTTAGTTTTGTAAGTAATCTCAATATTTCAAGATACAACCAAATAAGGGTAACTAATAAACCGAAAGCTCCATACCATTCCATATATTTTGGAGCACCTTTTTCAGCACCCTCCTCTATAAAATCAAAATCTAAAACTAAATTTAGAGCAGCTATTACTACTACAACAATACTAAATCCAATACTAAATGGAGATGCATTATTTATGCTCATAACACCAAGACCTGAACCAAAAAAGCCCATTATAAAGTTTACCATGTATATTATAGCAATACCTCCTGTTGCAGCAAATATTCCAAGTTTAAAATTTTCAGTAGCTTTTATATAGCCAGACCGATAAACAATTAATAATGAAACTAATATCCCAACCGTTAAAAGGATAGCATTTGTCACAATGCCATCATATAAAGAGTTATACATATAAGATATACCTCCCAACATAGCACCCTCCAGTATTGCATAAATAGGGACAGTAACTGGAGCCCATTCTTTTTTAAAAAAAGTTATAATAGCAAAAACAAAACCCCCTATTCCAAATCCAATTAGCAAGATGGGATTGATTGTGTTAAAAGTTAAATAGCCTGCACCTATAAGCAGGAAAAGACTTATTGCTGTTTTATTTACAGTCCCCTCAATAGTCATTCTATTATCACCAGAAATGGTGTTATTGAAAGTTTTTTTTGAAAGAACAGGATTACCTGACCTTATGGATAGATGGCTATTCATAATAAGTTTTTAATAGTAAAATTTGAAGAACAAAGATATTAGGTTCAAACAAATTAGACTCTAATTGGTGCATTAAGATTTAAACGGGATTTCTTAAATCAAAGTCATATCATCTTTAGTAAATACCGGGATTTATTATATTTGAATATTATTAATCATAAATTAATTTAAAAATAAAAAAATTATTATTTGTATTTACTTTTATTATTGGACTTCATTCTTATGGACAGTCAACAGTAATTTTGGCAATGGTTCTTGAAGAAGGAAAATAAGACGCTTATTTAAAAATGGAAGCAAATTGGCAAAAAGTAAATGAAGCTGCGGTTGCTCGAGGACTCATTACACAATGGTCAGTATGGAAAAGAACGCCTAGAGAAGGAGATGAAGGTTGGGCTGAGTACTTCGTAATGATAAGAAGTAATGCTGAACAAGAAAAGATGGCAATGTCAGTATCTGAATGGGAAAGACTATCTTATTTAGTTTTCAAAGAAAAAAGTAAAAAATCAACAGATAAGAGACTTTCAAGCAAAGGAATTGTTAAAGAAATGAGAAGTAGAACCTATAAACTTTTAACCACTACGGGCTGGAGAGGACTTGAATGGGAATTGGGAGACAAAGCCTATTTTCATTATATGACTAAAAAAAATGATGACTTTATTGCTTATGAAACTGCAGTATGGAAACCAATAGCTCAACAAAGAATTCTTGATGGATATCTAAAATATTGGGGAATTAGTGAACTAGTTGATTCGAATGATATCACAAAAGAATTGAAATCAACCTCAACTCATATAGCATTTAATTTTCCTACTAAAAAGAAAAATCAAGAAGTCTTTAAATCACCTGAAGACTTTCTTAGTAAAAAAGCTGAAGAAGCACTTTTGAGTTCAAGAGATATGTTACCGGCTGAAGAATTAACTTTAATTTATTCGACATTCTAAACAAATACTTTTTTAAGTAACCCTTACGTCACTAATTAACTTTAGTGGCGTTTTTTTAAACCACAGACATATCGGCTATAGTAAGTTTTGGGATTCTAATTAAATTCTATATTTTTAAGTATTGTTAATCATAAATCAATTAAAATGAAAAATATTTTTACAGTTTTAGGGTTGTTCTTTATAAGTTCCTTAATGGCACAGTCTATCGCTAGCATTGCCTATTATAAGGTTCCAAGAGAAGAAGCGGCTCAATTTATTCGCTCGCATCAAAAGTTTACTGACCTTTCATCTTCTGATGATCGCTTATTACGTGGAGGAGGAGTTTTTGCTCATGTTCATGCTGATAATTACACCTATGTTTCCTACGATTTTTATGATAGTGTTTCAGATCTTGAAAAAGATGGCCCAATTGCCTCGGCAGCACTTAAGACAAATATTGATGCATTAAAACTTTCCAAAAAAGAGAAAGAAGCATTGACTAAGGAATACCGAAAGTACAATAGAACGATTTATTATAATCATTACGACCAAATACGGATGGCAAATCCTGAGATGGGTTGGAATTTTCAAACAGCTGATTGGACCAAGAAAAAAATTACAACACTTTCTAAATTTAAAATTAAAGAAGGGATGCAAGATCAGTTTTTTGATGGTTGGAAAAAAGGTGAATTTAAAAACAAACAAGAAAGTGGCTTTGTAGAAGCCATTACAGGATCGTGGCATTTGTATGGTGAAGGTGATCATATTCATGTTTACACTTTTTTCGACAGCTGGGATAACTTTGCTTCTTTCGAAAAAGCAAGCAGCTATGATGTGACCAAGGATATGGGTGAAAACGAGAAGAAATTTTGGTCTACTGTCGAAACACATGAAGATGAAATATTAATGTTCATAGGAGGAATAGACCAAACAACAGGAAAGTTTTACTTCGCGAAGTAAAAATATAGTTAAACGAGACGTATTTTAAAGGACTATCTGAAGACCCCTTTTAATCGAGGGGTTTTTTTGTAACTTTGGGGCATGAAAAAGTGGAGTACGCCAGGGCAGATTATTTTTCAAGGCTTTCTTATCATTGTTGTATTAGTTGCATACAACCTTTATACGGGTAGACTTTCATTCTAATATTGTGAGAACAAAAATAACTCTTAAAGGAAGTTTTCTTTTAAACCACAGGTACATCACCTTCAGTAAGGTTCTGGCTTACAATATACTTTTCAAAGAATCAAACAAGCTACTAATTAAGTAAGTTAAGACTTGCCTTTGTGATAGTTTGAGCTGTATATTTAACTTTCTTAAAATCAACACAATGAAAAAAATATTTTTATTATGTCTTTCATTTTTAACAGTTATTCTGTTTTCCTGTCAAGGCACGGACAATGATCCAAAACCTAATCTTAAATACCAAAAGAATTTATCAACAGCAAAAAAATTTTTTAAACTTTTTTTAACTGAAGACCTTGATGCTCAAATACCTTTAATATGTCCTGGAGTAACACATTATCCTCCATTTTATGGTTCTGGGCCTGGAAATTATGATGCTTTTGTAGCAGCAGGAAAAGGATGGATGGACAATTTTGATGAAATAACATACAATGCGGAAGTTTGGTTAGCAGGTACTGATTCATTAGGCGTTTTTGACGGAAGCGTAAGAACATATGGCTCCTGGAGTGCTAAAAACTCAAATACAGGAAATATGATACAAAATAGAGCGTATCATTCTTTTGAATTTAATGATGCAGGGCAAATCCACGAATTAAGAGACTATTTTGATGCTAGTGGAGCAATGAATGCAGCGTTTGCTTCTGAAGAATAATTTACTCTACAGGGATTTAAACAATTACTATTTATTTAACCAATAACTTCACTAGTTAGTTTCAGTGATGCTATATTTTAAACCAAGTGCAAATATCTTCAGTAAGTTCTGAGGTTTGTTATATTTGAGCACTATTAATCCTAAATTAATTAAAATGAAAAAATATTTAATTATTGCATTAGCAATGACAACACTTATTTCTTGTAATTCAAATGCCGATATGTCGTTATTTAATGAGAATAAAGAAATAGCTAAAAAATATCTTGCTTCATATGAATCGCCAACAGACTATGAAAATTTTGTTTCTATGACCGATGAAAAAATTGAGCATCAATCTCCAATGTATGGAGCTGGAATCGTTGGATATGAAAAAGTTTTAGAGCAAGGAAATTTCTATATGTCAAACTTTTCGGATGTTTCTTTTAATGACGCGAGATGGCTTCCGGGTGTTGATGAAGAAACCCTTAAGGCAGATGGTAGCGTAAGAGTTTACGGTACTTGGAAAGGGGTTAGTAATGCTTCAGGGAAAAGTTTTTCAGTTGACGGTTATCACTATTTCGTAATAAAAGAAGGAAAGATTTTTCAATCTGGTGACTTTTTTGATGCTACAGGAATGGTTATGGCTGTAGAACCAGATTCTCAAGAAGAAATTGAATAATTTCACTCTTTAAAGAAGTAGATATATTATAATTATCAAAGTGACTAATCAACTTTGGCGACTTTTTTTAAACCACAAGCATATCACTTTCTCTATATTTAGGAAGAAAAATACGGTGTTTAGATATTGTAGATTTTATTATATTAGTGGCTTATTAATCATGAATCAAAAAAAAATCAAAAAAATATTATTATCACTTTTTGTTTTAGGTCTGGTTGGTTGTCAACCACCAAAAGAACAAAAATCAGAGCCCAATATGGAATTTGGCGGTTGGAGTGGTATTTCCGATGACCACAGTAAAGAATCTTTAATGGCTCGCGAATTTAATGAGTTTTATGCAAGTAATACCCTTCAAAAAGGGGCTTATATGATTTCTGATGAAGCAGATGAGTTCTTTTTTAATAATGATAAGGTTTCTAAACAAGGTTGGTTAGATGGGGCATCAGCCCATCATAATTATTTTGATAATATTTCTAATAACAAAGTTCAACCTTACAACTTAACCACAATGCGATATGATAACGGCCAGGTTTGGACGCTATGTTGGTTTATTTGGACTGGTTCAGGAAAATATACCGGTACTGAAGCCCAAACTTTAGTTCACTACGCATTTCGCTGGGAAGAAGATAAAGTTGTGGCTGCCTATCACTTTTTTGACCCTACCGTCATTAACAATGAGATTGTGGCTGCCACTGAAAAATAGTATATCAAATTCAACCCTCCCAACCGGAGGGTTTTCTTTTATACCACAGACAATCATTTTCAGTAAGTTCTGCCCTAAATATATTTTACCAAGAATGAAACAAGCTACTAATGAAGTAAGTGAAGACTTGCCTTTGTTTGTGTGATAGCTTTAGCTGTATTTGAGTATTATTATTAATAAACCATTCATTTGAAAAAAACACTATTCATACCTATCCTCTTATTAGTTCTTAATAGCTGTTCACCGGAAGAGGAAAAACAAGCAACAAATAGCGGAGCATCATTCGGCCTAGATGTAACAAACAATAATAGTTCGGATTATATACTTAGTGGAACAGATAGAAATGGAAACATATCCGGGAATGACCCAGACATAGTATTTAATGTTGGGGATACCATAAATTTTTTTAACAATACTGTTCTTCCATTTTATCTAAAAACCAAAGCGGGAACTGGAATAGGAAATGCTATAAACAGTGTCATTAATAACGGAACGACTAATCAAACCATAACCTGGATACCAAAAGCAACAGGAACCTTTTATTACCAGTGTTCGTTTCACTTAGGAATGGCAGGAACTATTACTATTCAATGACAGGTATATTATCTTCAGTAAGTTCTTGCTTACAATATACTTTACCAAGAATGAAACAAGCTACTAATAAACTAAGGGAAGAAGTTTCTTTGTTTATTCAGTAATAAGATTAAGTAGTAGAGATATTGTAGAGTTTTATATATTTAGGATATTTTAATTTAGTGTTTTAATATGAACCATTTATCTTCTAACGCTTTTTTTCAATCAAGATTTTGGATTTTTATTATTTGTTTTGCTTTTAGCTTATCTACAAATGCTCAAACTTTCATTAATATTGAGTCAGGAGTATTATTCACAGGCTTAAATAATATTCGTAGTGGAACTAATGGAACACTATTTTCTCTGAAGAATGATTTGTCGACTCCACCAAGTTCATTTTTAAGAATTCGGGCCGGTTTTTTATTAAATAATAAATATCACTTTTCAATTCTTTATGCTCCTTTAAAAATTTTAGTAACTGGAACAATGGACAGGAATATTCTTTTTGATGAAAACAATTTTAAAGCGAAGATACCATTGGAAGCTGTTTATAAGTTTAATTCATATCGACTTACCTATAATCGAAGAATCATAAATAACAACAATTTTAAATTTGGTCTTGGCCTTTCTGCAAAGATTAGAGATGCCGGAACCTCTTTGAGAAATAAAGAACTATTAAGTGAAAATTTCAGTATTGGTTTTGCGCCACTAATAAATGTATTAGTCAATTGGAATATTTCTCAAAAAGCGGGGATGAATTTTTTAGGAGAAGGTATAATTGCAAGCAAAGGTAGAGCAATTGACCTTTCCATATCTGGAAAATATAGTTTCACTAAAAGCCTACAAGGAAACATTGGTTACAGGCTACTTGAGGGTGGAGCGGACGGAACTAATCGGTATAATTTTATTCAATTCCATTTTATTTTTGCAAGCTTAAACTTTTCATTTAAAAAAAATAGTAAAAAGAACTAAACATTAATTACTTCAGCAGCATTTAGTTTTAACATCAGGCATATCATCTTCAGTGGCGCTTTATTGATATTTTAGCCAAATGAAAAGTTTATTTATTTCCCTTTTATTTTTAGTTATTATTAGTTCTTGTACTTATGATGAAGACTGTCCTATGGCATATGCTTCTGTTTGTTGTCAGGTTGGCAAACAATATGATAATAATTGCATAGCGAGAAACGCAGGAGTTACCGTGTTTACAAGTTGTGGACTTAATGGGTAGGATGCTTCACTTACTTCATTAGTAGCTTGTTTCATTCTTGGTAAAGTTTATTGTAATCCCAGAACTTACTAAAGAAGATATGCCTGTGGTTTAAATGAAAATGGCCCTGAATAGGAGAGTTTGGATTAAATCTATACATAAAAAAACATACTAAGGAAAACCACTACTATGTAAATTAGTATACAAGTAAAATAAGTCTTTGTTGTTGACTATTGATATGTACAATATCTCTACTCCGTATTTTTCTTTGTCAAAAGAAGAATAAATTTAATTTAGAAATTTTATCATTTCATCTGCAATTAATTTGTTCCCTTGATTATTTAGGTGAACACCATCATATGTTAATATTCCCTTAGATACGTTTTCTGTATTATTTTCAGAAATATAGTCTTTGAATTTTTTTCTTAAGTCCAGTAGTTCAGTATTAAACTCAGAGGATAAATTTCTAATAACATCAGAAAAAGCATCTAAATCTTTATTCATTATATCCATTGTATCAATATTTTTAAAATTATTATTTAGTTTAAATTCTCCACTATTTTCTCCGATAACAGTTGGTGTACATAATATAATTTTAGCACCTTTTATTTTAATATCAGTAATTATTTTTCTTAAACCATCTTCATATACATCGATGTCAGTTCCAGTACCCCAATCATATTTATGCCAAACATCATTAATCCCAATGTATATAAAAACTATGTCAGGTTTTAACTCTAAGACATCATATTTATATCTTAAAAGTAAATCTGAAACTTTATTACCACCAATTCCTTTATTAATTAATTCCATTTCCTGCCCAACATTTTCTTTTAATGAAGTTATGAAACCTTTATATGTTCCTTCACCTTCTTTGCTTTCTCCTGCCTGTGTTATGGAATCGCCTAAAAAAACAACTTTAGTTGAATTAGTACAAGCAGTAATTAGTACAAGTATTATTAGAGATAATTTTTTCATTGCATTGGTTTTATATAATTTAATATGCTAAATATAGAGCAAACTATCACTCAAACAAAGGTAAGTCTTCACTTATTCCATTAGTAGTTTATTTCATTTTTGGTAAGGTGTATTGGATGGAGAACTTACTGAAGAACCTAATCTTGATTACTTTTTAATTAATACTCCTCAACGATTTGAAGGTTTTGAAACTTTTGATTATCAATTAAAAGTAACTCCCAACAATTAATATATACCTGTGGTTTAAAAGAAAACGTTACTAATTAACTTTAGTGGCGTTTTCTTTTAAACCAAAAGTAACATCATCTTTTATTTCTATAATTATATTACTTACCTCGTCTTGAAATTCAATACTAAATGATTGATTACTGTTTCTTCACATTAACATAATATAATTTTCCGTTAATAAGGATTTAATTATTCTTCTGTATGCAAACCATACATTTTCATCAAATAATCCAATTCTGTATTGATAAAAAGAATTATCAAAATCTCTAAAATTAAATTTTTGGAATTCATTAAGCTGATATTCTTCATAATCATCAATGGGTAAATTTTTATTTATTTTATATAATGCTTTTGCAATTATATCTTCTTCCATTTGAACCTTATAAACTTCCATATCAGTAACATTTAAAGCTTGTCTAATTTCTGCTTTAGCAAGCTGATTACTTTGCTTTACTTCTAATGCAAGAAACACAAGTGATAATATTATTGCAACTACACTTGTTAATTCAACAATGATTCTATAATTGTTTGGCATATTTATTTAATTTTAATTTACACAAAATTAACTGCTTTAAAATAAATACCCTTAATCATGAAATGTTAGATACATTTAAATACTTAAATAAAAATCAATCCTAAATATTCTATTATAAACTACAGGCACGTCAATTTCAGTAAGTTCTGGGATTTGTGATTATTTAAATAATTTTATATGTTTGAGTATTATTATTCAAAGCCAATGAGTTTTATTAAATCTTATGTTTTCCTTGCGATTCTCATTTTTGTTTCCTGTAAACAATCACCTCAATTAACAAAACCAATAAACTTCATTGTCATTTTTGCCGATGATTTAGGATATGGTGATTTAAGTTCTTTTGGTCATCCCACTATCAAGACTCCCAACTTGGATCGAATGGCTACAGAAGGACAAAAATGGACTAATTTTTATGTCGGTGCAAGTGTATGCACTCCGAGTCGAGCAGCATTACTAACAGGACGATTACCTATTCGAAGTGGAATGAGTAGCAATAAACATCGTGTTCTTTTTCCCGATTCGCATAACGGATTACCAAGTGAAGAAATTACCCTCGCAGAACAACTTAAAAAAGCAAATTACACCACGGCTTGTATCGGTAAGTGGCATTTGGGACACAAAGAAGCTTACCTGCCTTTACAACACGGATTTGATTATTATTTCGGTATTCCTTATTCCAACGATATGGACGTTCCCGAAGCAGTCTTAAAAGAAAAAGGAGGATACTGGAATGTATTGCGTGATCCAAAAAATAACCGAATTAAAAATTTTCAAGTCCCATTAATTAAAAATAATGAAATTATTGAAAGGCCTGCTGACCAGAATAATATCACACGCCGATATTCTGAAGAAACGATAAAATTTATAAAAAAGAATAAAAACAAACCGTTTTTTATTTATTTAGCACACAATCTCCCTCACGTCCCACTATTTGCATCCAAAGAGGCGCTGGGGAAAAGTTCCCGAGGTCTTTACGGAGATGTTGTTGAGGAGATTGATCAAGGTGTTGGAAAAATTTTAAACACCTTAAAAGAAGAAGGTCTAGATAAGAATACGCTAGTCGTATTTACCTCGGACAACGGCCCTTGGACTGCATACAATGAACAAGGCGGAAGTGCTGGTATATTGCGTGCTGGAAAAGGGACAACTTGGGAAGGTGGGATGAGAGAACCCACTATATTTTGGGCCCCTGAAAGGATTTCTCCAGGAATTATAGATAAAATTGGGTCTACTATGGATTTATTTAACACATTTAGTAACATCGCTGGAGTGTCTTTACCAGAAGACCGTATTTTAGATAGCTATGACTTGAGCCCCTTACTTTTTAAAAATAAAAACACTGAGCGTGATCACTTATTTTACTATAGAGGAACGAATCTGTATGCTATTCGATTGGGTGATTTTAAAGCGCATTATGTAACTCAAGGAGAATATGGCCAATTTGGAGAGAAAGAAATCCACAATCCTCCCCTACTTTACAATCTAAATCAAGACCCTTCAGAACAATATAACATTGCTGTACAACATCCTGATATTTTGCAAGCAATGAAAAATTTAGTGATGGCCCATCAAGAAAAGATGATTCCGGGTGAAGACCAATTAAAAAATAGAGGGGGAGAATAAATTAATCCCCTTTTCAATCCCAATCTGTGTTTGATTTAAATGATTTTTATTAAAGTTTCTTCTCTTCTAGCATTTATAAGACTTTAACAAAACTGTTTAGGATACTTGTGATTAAACCACAGGCATATCATCTTCAGTAAGTTATGGGACTTGTTATATTTGTATATTATTAATCATAAATCAATTAAAATGAAAAATATCTTTATTTTATTATTATCAATTCTAATATTTACTAGCTGCACAAATAGTAATGTTGGTCCTTCAGAAGAGGATGTAGCAACTTTTAATAAAAATGTAGAAACTTGGAAAATGGCAGCTAACGGCTTTACTTCAAAAGATCCTGAAAAAGTAATGAGTGTTTTTGCTGATTCTTTAAAATGGAATAATCCTGAAGCCTTAATGAAAGTTACTAAAACCAAGGCAGATCTAACTGCAGCAGTTAATTTCTACATAAATAATTTTGATAATATTACATTTACTAAAGATGATTATTATGGAGGAAGTCTTTATTCTACTGATCAAACATCATCATCCCCTAACACACTTAGAGTTTATGGAAATTGGTCTTTAACCGATCCTGAGTCAGCAAATGATATAGCTTATAAATGGATGGGAGTTTTAAGATTTAACGAGGACGGAAAGGTTTTTGATTTTGCAGACTGGTTTGATGTAAGTAGTATTCCTAGTCAAATTGAAGGAACTTATAAAAGATAAAATTTACTTTATAATTTTTATTAATTAGGCTATTTGAATACGTCACTAATTAGCTTTAGTGGCGTTTTCTATTTAGCCGCTTTTTTTAAAGTAGTATTTACGAATAAGCATATAAGCACCAAGACCAAAAATAAAAGCACCTGAAGGATAGCCATTAAACTTGAAGCTATTACTTAAAAAATGATATAATATGAGAAGTAACCCAATTGATGTATAAACTTCAGCTTCGTTTTTTTTAAAAAATCTCTTCATGTCCCAAAAATATAAAAGACAATTGGTTAATCACTGAAGTAACTAATCTAAAATAAATTAAAGCCTTAACCTAAACCACAGGCATATCATCTTCAGTAAGTTTAGAAATTTGTATATTAGGTTATAGATTAAATCAATGATGAACCTTATTTCACTATTTCTAATTCAAGATGGTTTTAAAGAATTGTCAGAAGAATTAAATGATGCTGATTGGAATGCTTTTCCTATTGGCGAGGAGTATGGAATATGAATTCCAATTGCCCTGGTGGTTGTTGTGTTTTTTGGCTTTAGTTATTTGACTAAAATAATTGAGAATGAATAAAAATGAAAAATTAAAATCGTTATAGTTCAAGAAGATTAAGTTACAGGCGTATCCTATTCAGTAAGTTCTGGGATTTGTGATTGTTTGATAATATTTATAGATTGTAGACTATTAATCATAAATCAATTTAAAATGAAAAAAATAACCATTTTACTCTTTACACTATTAATTTCCTTTTATTCTTTCTCTCAAGAGGCACGACAAAATTGGGAATATTGGAATACTTGGACGTACACACCAAAAGTTGGTATGAATCAACAATTTGAGAATGCAGCAGCAAAAAAAACAAAAAAGTTTAATTCTGAAAATGATAATTTAATTGTTACATACAAAATTGTCACTGGACAAGATAACGGAACTTATCTAAGAATTCAACCTTTTCAAAAATCAAAAGATTATGATAAAGACAAATCTAATGAGTTAGAATACTGGCAAACAAATGTTTCAGAATATGTTGGAAAAGCTGGCGGACAACAAAGGTGGGTAAGAATGCCTTGGGGAGATGTAAACACGGATGGTACACCAAAGAAGTATTTAACTCAGCATAGTTATATTATTAAACCAGGAAAAGTTCAAGATTTTAGAAGATGGCAAGAACGAATTGGCAAAATTAATTCAGAAAGAAGACCAGCAAGCGCAAGGGTAATTCTTGCAATTATATCGGGTGGTAACTGGCAGGAATTTATTGTTTTTAATGGATTTGACAAGTACGAAAGTTCACCGAAAAAGTTTGATACAACCTGGGAAGAAGAATACAATAAAAGATTTGGAGCTAATTCTTGGGATGATGATAGAGAAAGCAGTAGTGAATCTATTGAAATGCTAATTGGTCACCAAGTTCAAACCCTAGAACTTGTAGAAGCTATGATGCCTAATTAATATTTTATAATTATCTGTTACAATTCCCTGAGGGAAATGATTTTTATTAAATATTAGCAAAGTAATTTTTAGCCAATTTTAACGTCACTAATTAACTTTAGTGGCGTTTTCT
>Ga0307986_10002134_pt1 | contig 14207 bp, 9 predicted proteins | sample EllFjometageno82_FD_203170 | JGI IMG/M metagenome (GOLD analysis project Ga0307986, IMG submission 203170) | Marine microbial communities from Ellis Fjord, Antarctic Ocean - #82 | ecosystem: Environmental > Aquatic > Marine > Unclassified | place: Southern Ocean | collected 2014-10-09
TAAAAGAAAATATAATTATTACTCCTGGTTCTAAAGAAGGAATGTTTTTAATGCACATGTCTTTTAATGGTGATATAATTTTACCTGCTCCTAGCTGGGTTTCTTATGCACCACAGGCAAATATTGCTTCTAATAAAGTACATTGGATGCAAACTTCTGCTAAAAATAATTGGTTTCCAACTGGTGAAGAGTTGGAAAAAAAAATTAAATCTATTAAAAATAAAAATATTATTTTAATATTAAATTCACCAAATAACCCTTCTGGTACTACTTGCAATAATTTAAAAGAACTTGGTATTGTGGCAAAAAAGTATAAAATCATAATTCTTTCTGATGAAATATATACTGATCTTAAATTTGATAAAAAATATGAGTCAGTTTCAAAATACTACCCCGAGGGGACGTGCATAACAGGTGGCCTGAGTAAATGGTGTGGTGCAGGAGGGTGGAGGCTTGGGTTTTTTGCAGCACCAAAACAATTAAACATGCTCATGGATGGATTAAAAGTATTAGCGAGTGAAACTTTTTCAACAGTGAATAGTCCAGTTCAATACGCAGCTGTTGAAGCATATAAAGGTGACTATGATAAATTCAAGTTAAAAACTGCAAATATTTTACAAACTGTGGGAATGTATGTTTACGAAAATCTAAGATCAAATAAAATATTAATAAATCCACCTCAGGGAGGCTTTTATTTGATGCCAGAATTTATTAATAAAAAATACAAAACATCATCAGATTTATGTGTGGCTATTTTAAAAGAAACTGGTGTAGCACTATTACCTGGTTCTGCTTTTGGTTTTAGGCCAAACAAAATGCTTGTCAGATTAAGCTTTACGGATTTTGATGGTAATGCTTTTCTAGAAAATGTTTCTTCTAAAAAAAAAATTAATAGTTCTGACGTTGAGAAATATGCACCAAATGTTGTTGCTGGTTCAAAAATACTCTCAAACTGGGCTAAAAAATTATAAATTTCTTCTTTGACCTTCAGGGCTTAACGTAGTTTAATATGGCAATTAAATTAAACAATAAGGAATAAAATGAAAAAAATAACATCATTGATTTCTGCCATTCTAGTAATGTTTGCTGTAACAAGCTCATTCACTTCAACAGCAAAATCAGCAGAATTCTTCACTATAGGAACAGGTGGACCAACTGGAGTATATTTCCAAACGGGTAACGCCATTTGTAAAATGTTGCACAAACAAGCAATAGCTAAAGAGCACGGAAGAAAAAAAGGTATAGACACAGCTTATAGATGTACTGCACCTTCAACAGGTGGATCAAACTATAATATTGGTCAAATTAAAGATGGTGAATTCCAATTCGGAGTAGCTCAATCTGACTGGCAGTATCATGCAGTTAATGGATCTAGCAAATGGAAAGGGAAACAGTTCGGAAATTTAAGAGCTGTATTTTCAGTTCACAACGAGCCTTTTCAAATCTGGGCCAGCAAAAAATCTAAAGTTAAAGATTTTAAAGGTCTTAAAGGCAAAACTGTTAACATAGGTAATCCCGGTTCAGGTCAAAGAGGAACTATGGAAGAGCTTATGAAAGCAATGGGAGTTGATAATAGTTATTTTAAATCAACTACAGAACTAACTTCTTCTGAACAAGTAAAAGCTTTATGTGATGGTAAAATAGATGCATTCGGATATTCAGTAGGATTTCCAAATGGTGCCATGGAACAAGCAGCTACTTGTGGAGCAAAAGCTAGCCCAATCAATCTAACAGGTTCTCAAGTTAAAGGATTAATTAGCGGAGCTGATTATTATGCAAAAGCTGTAATTCCTAAAGGAACTTATTCAAATCAGAAAAAAGACGCCACAACTTTTGGTGTAAAAGCTACAGTTGTTACTAGTGCCGATGTTTCTGATGAGCTTGTTTATTTAGTAACAAAAGCTGTGATGGAAAACTTTGATGATTTCAAAGCTCAACATCCTGCATTTGGATTCTTGGAAAAGAAAAACATGATTAAAGATGGTTTATCTGCCCCATTACACCCAGGTGCAATCAAGTACTACAAAGAAGTCGGCTTGATGTAATCTAAGTAATAATTTAAATTAAAAAGGCCCAAATTATTTTGGGCCTTTTTTTTTATAATAAGTTACGTTTCCTCAAAATGAATGAAAATTTAAAAAGCAATGTTGAAGATAGAATTTATGAAGATCTATCGCCCACTAGAAACCTTAGCGGTATTCATTTAAAAATTGTCTCTTCAATAGCAATAATCTGGACTCTATTTCAGCTTTGGTATGCTTCACCATTTCCTTTTTGGTTTGATATTGGAATGTTTAAAGGATTGCCCGCTAGAGCCATACACTTAGGATTTGCCTTAACGTTGGTATTTTTAATATATCCTTTTTCTAAAGGAAAAAAAATTTCAATAATTGATATTGCAATTAGTTTAATAGCAGCGTTTTGCTGTCTTTATATTTATTTTTTTTATGATCAATTAATTGATAGAGGTGGGATTCTATTAAAATACAATATTGGTCAATTTACATTTCCAGTTGAGATAATTATTGGAATGATTGGAATTATAATTTTATTAGAAGCAACAAGAAGAGCGATAGGCATGCCTTTGGTCATCATCGCTGTTTGTTTTTTATTATTTTCATATTTTGGAAGATATGCTCCTGATATTATATCTCATGGAGGTCTTTCTTTAAAAAGATTAGTTGGTTTCCAATGGTTTGACCAAGAAGCTATATTTGGAATACCTATTGGTGTTTCAGTTGATTTTATCTTTCTTTTTGTTTTATTTGGAGCACTTCTAGAAAAAGCAGGAGGTGGAAAATATTTCTTAGATCTAGCTTTTGCTATGGTTGGAAAAATGCGTGGTGGTCCAGCAAAAGCTGCAATTCTCGGCTCAGGAATGACAGGTTTGATATCAGGTTCTTCAATAGCAAATACCGTAACTACAGGGACATTTACAATTCCAATTATGAAAAAATCTGGTTTTTCAAAAGAAAAAGCAGGAGCCATTGAGGTGTCAGCCTCTGTAAATGGACAGATTATGCCACCTGTTATGGGTGCAGCTGCATTTGTTATGGCAAGTTTTATTGGAGTTACATATTTTGAAATAGTTAAACACGCCTTTTTGCCAGCGATAATATCTTATTTGGCTCTTTTTTATATTTCACATCTTGAAGCTTTAAAACTTGGTTTAAAAGGGATGGATGATAACGATGTTCCTAATTTAAAAAAAACTTTTTTTTCAGGTCTTCATTTTTTAATCCCAATATTTGTTTTAATTTATTTGTTAGTATTTGTAAGATTTACTGCCTCGTATTCTATATTTTATGCAACAATTTCTTTGTTAATTGTTAATCTAGTAAGCAGAACACTAAAAGAATCTAATTTCATAAATGCACTCAAAATTTGGTTTAACGAAACAATAATAGGATTTGAAAAGGGAGCGTTAAACATGGTTGGTGTTGGTATTGCTATTGCGACAGCTGGTGTAATAGTGGGTGCAGTTGGTTCTACAGGATTAAGTACTAATTTAATTATAGTTATCGAAAGTATTGCTAAGGACAATGTTATAATTCTATTATTTTTAACAATAATTTTGTGTTTGTTGCTAGGAATGGGACTTCCAACAACTGCAAATTATGTAGTCGTAGCATCTTTAATGGCGACTGTTTTAGTGGATGTTGGCAATGCATCCGGATACATATTCCCACTAATTGCTGTTCATTTGTTCGTATTTTATTATGGTTTAATGGCAGATGTTACGCCACCAGTAGGTTTAGCGTCTTACGCTGCAGCTGCAATTTCAGGTGGAGACCCACTCAGAACTGGTGTTCAGGCATTTTGGTACAGTTTAAGAACTGGAATACTACCAATAGTATTTTTGTTTAATCACGAATTACTTTTAATAGGCATTGAAAGTATCTGGCATGGCTTAACAGTCATAGTTACATCTTTAATAGGAATATTAGTATTTACTTCTGCAACTCAAGGATGGTTTATAAATAAATTAAGATGGTATGAAATAATTGTTTTTTTATTTATTTCATTATCACTTTTAGCCCCTGAAGTAGTTCTTAATAAATTTTATCCAAAATTTGAGCAACAACCACTATCTGTTAAAAAAATTGAACCACTTTCGCTTGATATAAATCGCGAAGTACACATCAAGGTAACCCGACCATCAGAATATGGAGATAGGTATAAATTGTTTGTAATTAATAAAAAAAGCTTTAATCAAAATTTTACAGTTAAAGACTATGGAATAAACTTAGTAGAAAAAAATAGTAAAATAATTATTAATAAAGTTATTTGGAATGGTTTAGCAAAAAAATCAGGAGTTAAAACTGGCGATATAATTAGTGATTTTAAAGTTGAAAATCTAGAAAGACCAAATAAAGCAATAGTATATCCATTCTCATTCTTACTTCTTTTTGGTTTTGGTTATTTCAACTATAAAAGAAAAGAGAATTAAAAGACTGTAATTAAAGCATTAAAATTTGTATATTATGTCATGACAAATTCTGTAGTAATAACATCAGCAACCAGAACAGCTGTTGGATCCCTTGGTAAGTCGTTAAAAAATATACCTGCAAATGAATTGGGCTCCTCTGTAATTGTTGAGTCTATTAAAAGATCAAATTTAAAACCAGATGATGTCGACGAAGTTATTATGGGTCACGTCCTTACTGGAGGAACAGGTCAAAATCCTGCAAGGCAAGCCGCCGTTAACGCAGGTATTCCAAAAGAAAAGCCTGCTTATATCGTAAACCAAGTTTGTGGCTCAGGAATTAGATCTATTGTTTCTGGCTTTCAAAGTATTTTATCCGCAGACTCAAATATAATAATAGCGGGTGGACAAGAAAATATGTCACTTGCACCACATGCAATTCATTTAAGAGATGGAAAAAAATTAGGAGATGCACAAATAATAGACACCATGATAAAGGACGGATTATGGGATGCTTTCCATGGTTATCACATGGGTGTTACCGCTGAAAATGTTGCAATTAAATTTCAAGTAACAAGAGATCAACAGGACAAATTTGCTTTTAGCTCTCAAGAAAAAGCTTTAAAAGCTCAAAAAGAAAATAAGTTTAAAAATGAAATATCGAACTTCAAAATTAAATTAAAAAAAGCAGAAGTAAATTTCAATAAAGATGAACATCCAAGAGAAGGGATAACTTTAGAAGCTTTAACAAGACTAAAACCAGTTTTTCAAAAAGATGGAACTGTTACAGCAGGAAACGCCTCAGGTATAAATGATGGTGCGGCTGCAGTAACCTTAATGTCAAATAAAGAGTCAGATAAAAGAGGACTAGATAAATTGGTATCAATTAAATCCTGGGCAAGTTGTGGAGTAGAACCAGCCTTAATGGGAACTGGACCAATTCCTTCTGCTAAAAAAGCCTTAGATCTTGCCGGTTGGTCAGTTAAAGACGTAGATCTTTTTGAGGTTAACGAAGCATTTGCAGCACAGAGTATTGCTGTTTTAAAAACACTTTCAATTCCGGAAGAAAAAGTAAATGTTAATGGTGGTGCTATCGCTTTAGGACATCCTATCGGTGCTTCTGGAACTAGAATACTTGTAACTTTAATTCATGAAATGATCAAAAGAGATGTGCATAAAGGCTTAGCAACTTTATGTATAGGCGGTGGCATGGGTATTGCAATGTGCATTGAAAGATAAATTACTTCAATTCCTCTAAATCTTTAAAGAAATTTAAACTTTCAGGATTAGATATTGCTTCTAAATTATTAAGTTCTTCACCATTAATCACTTTTTTGACAGCAAGCTCTACAATTTTACCACTTTTAGTTCTTGGTATTTCTGGAACCTTTATAATAATTGAAGGCACATGTTTAGGGGAACAGTTTTTTTTAATTTTAGATTTAATTAACTTAATTTCTTCTTCATTGATTTTTTTATTATCTTTTGTTGTAACAAAAAGTATTATTCTGATGTCATCATTATAGTTTTGACCAACAACTAGCCCTTCTGTAATGAAGTCAATATCCTCAACCTGTTGATAGATTTCAGATGTTCCTATTCTAACACCCCCAGGATTTAACGTTGCATCTGACCTACCTCTCATAATAAATCCATTATTAGTAGTTCTTTCTATAAAATCTCCATGATGCCATATATTATTGAATCTTGTAAAATATGCTTTGTGATATTTCTCTCCATCATCATCTCCCCAAAATTTAACTGGCATAGATGGAAAAGGTTGCTTTACTACCAACTCTCCTTTCTCACCATCCTTTGTGCTTTTTCCATCATCTGTAAATACATCAACATCAACACCCAAGCTTTGACCTTGAATTTCACCCCTGTAAACAGATGAGTATAAATTACCCAAAACTAAACAGCCCACCATATCTGTGCCGCCAGCTATAGAAGATAAATGTACATCTTCTTTAATATTTTCATACACGTATTTAAAACTTTCTTCAGCTAAGGGAGAACCAGTAGACGCAATAATTCGTAGTGAACTTAAATCTAAACCAATACTATTAAATTTTTCATTTTTGAGATGATCAATATATTTTGCACTTATACCAAATAAATTTATTTGTTTATTTTGACAGTGCTCTAAAAGAACATTTATTTTTGGGTAAGTAGGAGCACCATCAAATAAAAAAATTGAAGATCCTGTAGCAAGACCACCAACCAACCAGTTCCACATCATCCATCCAGTTGTAGTGTAATAAAATAATTTATCATTATCTTTAACATCACAATGAAGCATGAATTCTTTATTATGTTCAATTAAAACGTTACCAGTTCCATGTGTAATACATTTAGGCTTACCAGTAGTACCACTTGAATAAAGAATGTAAATTGGATGATTAAATTCAAATCTCTCAAAAGTTTCATCAAAATTTGACATACTTAATGCATCGTCAAAATCTACAAAATCTTTAGTAGCTACTTTTTCATTTTGATTGTAAGAAAAAACAATAACTTTTTTAATAGAAGTTATTGTACTTAAAATGCCGTCTACTTTTTCTAATATATTAATTTTTTTTCCATTATAAAAATAATAGTCACTTGTAATTAATACTTTAGGCTCAATTTGTTTAAATCTATCAATAACACCTTGTGTTCCAAAATCTGGAGAGCAAGATGACCAAATAATTCCATTTTTAGCGCATGCTAAGAAACCAACAACTGACTCAATTTTATTTGGAACATAAGCAGCTACACGGTCACCTTTTTTTAAATCTAGTGATTTTAAGTAGGAAGAAAATTTACAGACTTTTTCGTATAGCAGTTTCCATGAAATATTTTCTTCAAAACCAGTTTCAGATAAAAAATTAATAGCGATTTCGTCATTTCTTTTTTTAAGAATATTCTCAGAATAGTTTATTTTTGAATCAGGAAAAAATTTAGTTTTGTTAAAAATCTTATCTTTTCTAATTATTTCTTTTCCTTTATCTCCAATTATTTTTGAGTAATCCCAAAATTTTGACCAAAAAATTTCAGGGTTTGAAACGCTCCATTCCCATAATTTCCTAAAGTTATTACTAGGTTTAAAATTAATATACTTAGTGAAATCTAATAATATGGATTCCTTAATTTTTTGTTCAGAAGGTTTCCAAAGAATTTTTTCCATGCAGTCTATATTTTTTGATCGTATTCTCCAACTTTCCCAGTCTTTTGAAGCAATTCATCAATGAATTTAAATATATTTTTCATTCTATCTTTTGAAGTGGGACTCTCAGCAACAACTACTAGCGAAGGTTTATTTGACGATGCTCTAATTAACCCCCATGAACCATCAGACAGTGAAAACCTCACTCCATTTATAGTTAAGATTTTTTCAATATTTAAACCATCAATTTTTATTTTGCCCAATTTAATTTTTTCAATTTCTTTTACCAAAAAATCTACTACTTTATATTTTTCTTCATCCTTACAAAAAGGAGCCATAGTAGGCGTTTGAAATGTCTTAGGTAGTTGAAATATTATTTCATTCATTTTTTTATTTTGATTTTCAAGTAAATGACAAATTTGTATAGCTGAATTAATTCCATCATCATAACCGTAGCCAAGAGGCTTATTAAAAAAGAAATGTCCACTTTTTTCAAATCCAGCCAGAGCTTTTTCTGCATGTACTTTCCTTTTAATATGTGAATGCCCAGTTTTCCAATAAATTGTTTTACAGTTATTTTCTAAAAGAACTTTATCTTTTTCATACAAGCCTGTTGATTTAACATCTACAATGAATTTCGATCCTTTATGTTTCGATGATAAATTTCGTGCAATTAGTAAACCAATTTTATCTGAAAATATTTCTTCTCCAGTATTGTCAACAACTCCTACACGGTCACCATCTCCATCGAATCCAAAACCAATATCAGCTTTGTGTTTTTTTACCATTTTTACAATTTCATGTAGCATTTTTAAATCTTCAGGATTAGGATTATATTTAGGAAAAGACCAATCTAAGTTACAATCTAATTCTATTACTTCGCACCCAATTCCTCTTAGTATCTCAGGTGCAAATGCCCCCGCTGTACCATTACCACAGGCAACTACTGCTTTAATTTTTTTATTTAATTTATTTTTTGTGACTAAATCTTCAACATATTTTTTCTTAAAATTTTCAATCTTTTTTTCACTACCTACACCTAATATAAATTTTTCATTTAAAGTTATATCTTTTAATTCTTTCATTTCTTCAGGTGCGTGAGTTAATCCTTTTTCGATACCCATTTTCACACCAGTCCACCCATTTTCATTATGGCTTGCAGTTACCATTGCAATCGCATCTGCTTGTAAATTAAACTGGGCAAAATAAACAGTAGGTGAGAGAGCCAAACCAATATCCTCCACACAACAACCCGTTGAAACTAAACCTTCTTTTAATGCTGCTTTAATTTCTTCACTATAGGATCTATAATCATGCCCTACTACAATTCTTGGATTAGATTTTTTGGTACGATTAATTATTTGAGTTCCCAAACCTTTTCCAAGTTTTTTGATTCCCTCAAGATCTATATCTTTTTTATATAGCCACCTTGCGTCATATTCTCTAAAACCATTTTGATTAATAAGCATATTTTTCTGTGTTTTTAACTATTGTTTATCAACAAAACTTTCCACTTGAAAAAATAAATAAATGTTCGTATAATGTTCTATTGATGTTGTTTAGCTATAGTGTATAAACTCATAATGAACACAACATATAGTTGTTTTAAAAAAACACACCACTAATTATGAACAAAAATGTATCTTTAGCCATAGAAAAAGCTGTCAGCTCAATTGAATCAAATAGCAAAAAAGAGATTAAAGACAATAGCCCTAAAAAACCTGACCTTTTCTCACTATCTGGTGAAGCAGAGCTGTTTCAAAATGAAAAAGGAATCACAATTAAAATCGATAGATCGAGAGATTCTAATTTAACAGATTTTGGTAGAGCAACATTAGATGATAGATATTTGGGCCAGAACGAATCCTACCAAGATTTATTTGCTCGAGTGGCAAGCACATATGCAGACAATAATTTGCACGCTCAAAGAATATATAATTATATAAGCAACTTATGGTTTATGCCAGCTACACCAGTTTTGTCAAACGGTGGAACTGAAAGAGGCTTACCTATCTCATGCTTTTTAAACGAAGCAACTGACAGCCTTAAAGGTATTACTGATTTATGGGCTGAGAACGTTTGGTTAGCGGCAAGAGGTGGAGGGATAGGAAGTTACTGGGGAAACTTAAGATCTATAGGAGAAAAAATTGGTAAAGTTGGAAAAACATCTGGAATAATTCCTTTTATAAAAGTTATGGATTCTCTTACTCTTGCAATAAGCCAAGGTTCGTTAAGAAGAGGTTCGGCGGCATGTTATCTTCCAATTGATCACCCTGAAATTGAAGAATTTATTGAAATGAGAAGACCAACTGGTGGTGATATTAATAGAAGATCTTTAAATCTGCACCACGGCGTTTTAGTTAGTGATGACTTTATGAGAGCAGTCGAAACAGATGGTCAGTGGGCACTTAGAAGTCCTAATGACGGTACAGTTCAATCAACAATACCTGCTAGAAATTTATGGATCAGACTTTTAACAGCGAGAGTGGAAACAGGCGAACCATATGTTGTGTATATAGACACTGTTAATAGACAAATTCCTCAACATCATAAACTAGCTGGACTAAAAGTTAAAACTTCTAACTTATGTAGCGAAATTACTTTACCAACAGGAATTGATAATGACGGAAAAGAAAGAACAGCAGTTTGTTGTTTGTCGTCTTTAAATTTAGATACTTACGACGAATGGAAAGATAATGAACAATTCGTAGAAGATATTATGAGGTTTTTAGATAATGTAATGACTGATTTTATTAACAAAGCTCCTGAAGAATTTGCAAACGCAAAATATTCGGCAATGAGAGAGAGAAGTGTTGGCCTTGGAGTTATGGGTCTACATTCTTACTTTCAGCAAAAAGGAATTCCATTTGGATCGGTAATGAGTAAAGTTTGGAATAAAAAAGTTTTTAAAAATATTCAAGAAAAAGTTGATGCTGCTTCTGTTACACTGGCTGAAGAAAGAGGAGCTTGTCCAGATGCCGCTGAATATGGAATTAAAGAAAGATTTTCAAACAAAACTGCAATTGCTCCAACTGCTTCAATTTCAATTATCTGCGGTGGAACATCTGCTGGTGTAGAACCAATATCTGGTAATAGCTACACTCATAAAACTCTCTCTGGATCGTTTAACGTGAGAAATAAGTATTTGCAAAAAATATTAGACAAATATAAAAAAAATAATGAAGAAATTTGGTCCAGTATAACAACAAATCAAGGCTCTGTGTCTCATTTGGAATTTTTAACAGACGCAGAAAAAGAGACATTCAAAACAGCTTTTGAAATTGACCAAAGATGGATCATTGAACTTGGTGCCGACAGAACTCCTTATATTTCACAAGCTCAATCTATTAATGTCTTTGTACCAGCGGATATTCATAAAAAAGAACTGCATGATATTCATTTCCAAGCGTGGAAGAAAGGCCTAAAGAGCCTTTATTATTGCCGATCAAAATCAATTCAAAGAGCAGAAGATGTTACAGCCGGCTCTTCAACAGATGTAACAAAAAATGTCTACAAGAAAGACAAAGAACCAAAAAATAAAGATAACAATTACGAGGAGTGTTTGTCATGTCAGTAGCAGAAAAAATAAAATCAGAAATAATTCAACCAAAAAAAATGGGTTTGCTTGTTGAAAATCCAGTTTATAAACCATTTAGATATCCTTGGTGTTATGATGCATGGTTAACACAACAAAGAATTCATTGGTTGCCCGAGGAAGTTCCTCTAGGCGATGACGTAAGAGACTGGACAAAAAATATTACTGCTGCAGAAAAAAATCTTTTAACTCATATTTTCAGGTTTTTTACACAGGCTGATGTTGAGGTGAGCAATTGTTACTTGAGACATTACACTACCGTATTCAAACCTACAGAAGTTTTAATGATGATGACTGCTTTCGCTTCAATGGAAACAGTTCATATCGCTGCCTATTCTCATTTGTTAGACACAATTGGAATGCCAGAAACTGAATATTCAGCTTTTATGAAATATAAAGAGATGAAAGATAAATACGATTATATGCAAGGTTTTGATGTCAAATCAAAACATAATATTGCAATGACAATGGCAGTATTCTCAGCTTTCACTGAAGGGCTTCAATTGTTTGCAAGTTTTGCAATTTTATTGAACTTTCCAAGGCACAACAAAATGAAAGGTATGGGTCAAATTGTTACTTGGTCAGTAAGAGACGAGACTTTGCATTGTAACTCTATGATTAGACTTTTTAAAGATTTTATTAAAGAAGAACCACAAATTTGGACCGATCAATTAAGAAAAGAAATTTATGACGCGTGCAGAACTATAATAAAACATGAAGACGCTTTTATTGATTTAGCCTTCCAGATGGGACCTTTAGAAGGATTAAAAGCTGATGAAGTGAAGCAGTATATAAGATTCATTGGCAACAGAAGGTTGGAACAACTTGGTCTTAAGCCAATTTATGATGTTAAAAAAAATCCACTTACTTGGCTAGATACAATGTTAAATGGTGTTGAACACATGAACTTTTTTGAAGGAAGAGCTACAGAGTATTCTAAGGCCTCAACAAAAGGCACTTGGTCAGAAGCTTTTTCTTAAATCTTGAATATTAAATTTAAAAAATATTGGCGAAAAACAGGATTGAACAAGGAGTGGGGCACCATTCTTTTAAAAATAATATCAGAAAAGAAACCAAAGCATTTTTTAGAAGTTGGTGTTTTTTGCGGTGTTACGTCTAGAAATATTTGTGAGTTGTTAAATAATATTCATGATGGAGATTTTTCTTTCACAGGCCTTGATCTTTTTGGAGAAAAAATAGAACATGAAATAAATGAAGTAGAACCTGAGTATGTTAAAAGTCAAAAATTCTCTAATCCCCTTAAGCATATTTACTACAATCTTTTATTAAATGAAAATTTAAATTCAATTGAAAGTATTGAAAAATTCTTAAAAAAATTTGAAAAAAAAATTAGTTTAGTTAAAGGTGATTCAAACAAAACCCTTGAACAGATTGATCTAAGCAAAATAGATTTTGCTTTTATAGATGGTGGTCATAGTTATGAAACAACATATAGTGATCTTAGTGTTTTATATTCATCAATGAAAAACAAATCGAAGACTATCGTTTGCGACGATTACATTGATGCTTCGTATATTACAGAAGTTAAAAAAGCTGTTGATGATTTTGTAAAAGAAAAGGATTTAAGTCTTGAAATAATAAAAGATAAATTCGCTCTAATTAAAACTTAGCCTTATCTTTGATTTAAAAGCACTACTTCTCTAACTTCTTTTCCTCGGTACTTTGACAAAGGTCTAATTAGTTTGTTTGAAGCATGCTGCTCCATGATATGAGCTGACCAACCCGTTATTCGTGACATTACAAATATTGGTGTGTAGAAATCGATATCAATACCCATCATGTAGTATGTTGGTCCACATGGAAAATCTACATTTGGATGAATATTTTTTTTTTCAAACATGGTTTTTTCCAACACCTCATACATTTCTGTGTATTTTTCTTTTTTTAGCAATTTTGCGACCTTAAACATGTAGTGCTTCATAGTTGGAACTCTAGAGTCCCCAGTTCTGTAAACCCTATGTCCAAAACCCATAATAACTTTCTTTTTAGCTAAAGCATTTTCAATCCATTTTTTAGCATTATTTGGTTTACCAATTGACTTCATCATATGCATAACAGCTTCATTGGCACCACCATGTAGCGGACCTTTGAGACTTGCTATAGCTCCAGTAATTGCACCATGAATATCAGATAAGCTACTTGTGATAGTTCTTGCGGTAAAAGTTGATACGTTAAAACTATGTTCGGCGTATAAAATCAAAGATATATCAAAAGCTCTTACTATTTCTTTGTCAGGAACTTTATTAAACATCATTTTAAAAAAATTTTCTGAAAAAGATAATTTTTTACTCGGTGCTATTATTTTTTTTCCTTTTCTTGCCCTAAAATAAGCAGCGACAGCTGTTGGAGTTTTTGCGAATATTCTCATAGCCTTTCTCATGTTAGCTTTTGGAGAATTATCTCGAGTATCTTTATCTTCTAGACCCATTAAACTAACACAAGTCCTAATCACATCCATAGGGTGAGCATTTTTCGGCATGTTTTGAATATCTCTAATTATCTGATTTGATAATTTTCTATTTAATCTCTCTTCCATAATAAATTTTTTTAATTGTTTTTTACTAGGCAAGTCACCATGGAGCACTAAATAGGCAACTTCTTCAAAATCACATTTATCACAAAGGTCTTGAACCTTATAACCCCTGTAAGTTAAAGTACTTAGTTCTGGTACAACGTGAGAAATAGTTGTTTCATCAACAACAATTCCTAATAAACCTTTTTTTATTTCTTCACTCATTATTCATGTCCCTCTGTAGAAAAATCGGTAATTTTATTATTAGGGGTATTATATTTCTCATATTCTACTAATTCGTACAACCTTTTTCTTGTTTGCATATTATCAATAATATTATTTTGATCACCATTTCTAAATATAGATTTTAAACCATCTTCTACATTCTTCATTGCTAACCTTTGAGTTGTTACAGGGTAAATAACTAGATTGTAGCCTAATTTTTCAAGTTCAGATTTATTTAATAATTTTGATTTTCCAAATTCAGTCATATTGGCTAATAAAT
>Ga0307986_10002136_pt1 | contig 14203 bp, 16 predicted proteins | sample EllFjometageno82_FD_203170 | JGI IMG/M metagenome (GOLD analysis project Ga0307986, IMG submission 203170) | Marine microbial communities from Ellis Fjord, Antarctic Ocean - #82 | ecosystem: Environmental > Aquatic > Marine > Unclassified | place: Southern Ocean | collected 2014-10-09
ATTTTAAAATTAAAAAAACCTTTATTACAAAATTGCCACGAAAATTGATCTATTTCTCGATAAATGAATTTTATATTTTTTAATTCATTAAGGTGCAAGTAGTCTAAATTTTCTCCTATAGTTGGATAGAGCGCATAGACTGGTTCTTTAAAATTCTTAAGTTCATCAATTTTAATTACTTCTGCTGTAATTGATTTTTCTTTAAGCCTATTTAGCTGGTCATTAATTAAAAGAGTTTTAAAATTTAGTATATTTTCACTTAATTGAATCTGTCGTGTTTCGTTTGTATTTGAAATTATTAAGATCTTTTTAAAGTTGTGACCCTTAAAATCAATGAACTCCATTGAAAGACTGTTATCAAACACTAATAACACCTTGTCTTCTAATAATTTAGGGTTATCAAAGCTTTTTTCTATAATTGAGTAGATTTTTTCAGCAATTTTTGAAGCAGCTTCTTCATTTATTTTAATATTTTGAAATCGATTATTAGTAAATTTTTTTATATTCCATTCTGTAGCTAGATAATTTTTCCCCTGGGTTTGAATTCCAGCAACCCACCTCCAACCCAGGGTGTTAGATGCGGCATCCCCATCAAATAAATGCTTCATAAAAAATTCAGCACCTAGTTGCCAGGGTAAATTTAATGTAAAAATCCAAATACTAGCAAACCACATTCTTGTATGATTATGAAGATAGTTAAATTTTTTAAGTTCATCTACCCACTCATTAAAACATTCAAAACTTGTTTTCCCCTCTATAGCATTCAGATAATCTTTATTATTTTTAAATTTGTCTTTAATATCTTTTAATTCTTGTAAATAATCAGTCCAGACATTTGGTCTTAATTCAAGCCAACCTTTCCAATAAACTCTCCAGAGAACCTCTTGAATAAACTTCTCATTTTTCACAAATGAAAACCTTTTTAATGATTTATTAATAATTTCCACCTCATTAATTAAACCATGGGTTACGTAGGGTGATAAGCATGAAGTGTTGTCTCTTTTTTGAGGACCAAAATCAAAATTTCTCAGTTTAGAATATTCTAAAAGGTTATTTTCAATAAATTGATTTAATTCCTCAACAGCTTCAGCTCTTGAAACTTTAAAACTCATATTAAATTATCTTAATTGTTTTTTATGGAAGTTAATAAATTTTTCTACATTCGATTTATTAAAAGTTTTGTTTTCTTCAAAAGAAACTTTTTTCATCGAGTAGGCAGCACTTTTTGTTTGTCTAGACATTATAGTGATATTACCTTTATATAATTTAAGTTTAACAGACCCATTTACTTTATTCTTTTTAAGGTCGACAATTTTTTGAAGTTTAAACCTTGCTTTTGAGTACCAGTAGCCATTGTAGATAAGTTCAGCATATTTAGGCATAATTTCATCTTTTTTATGCATAGTTTCTTTATCCAAAGTAACCGACTCAATTGCTCTGTGCGCTGACATTAATAATGTTCCACCTGGTGTTTCGTAAACGCCCCTAGATTTAATCCCAATAAATCTATTTTCAACTAAATCAACTCTACCTATCCCATTTTTACCAGCAACCTCATTAAGTTTTTCTAATAAGTTTCCGGCTGATAATTTTTTACCATTTACAGTTATTGGATCTCCATTTTTAAATCCTATAGTTATGAGGTAAGCTTTGTTGGGTGCTTTTTCAGGAGACACAGTTCTTTGAAAAAGAAATTCTGGAGCTGCATTTTTTGGGTTTTCTAAAACCTTACCTTCAGTTGATGTGTGATATAAATTATCATCAATAGAAAAAGGTGGCGCACCCTTTTTATCTGTAGGAATAAGAATATTATTTTTTTTTGCATATTTAATTAAATCAGTTCTAGAATTTAATTTCCATATTCTCCAAGGGGCAATAATTTTTACCTTAGGGCCAAAATAGTGATAGCCCAGCTCAAATCTTACTTGGTCATTTCCTTTTCCAGTTGATCCATGTGACACAGCATAGGCACCAAATTTTTTAGCAACAGCAATTTGTCTTTTAGCAATTAATGGTCTTGCAATTGAAGTTCCTAATAAATAAGCACCCTCATAAATTGCATGCCCTCTTAGCATTGGAAAGACATAATCTTTTACAAAAGTATCTTTTAAATTTTCGATGATGACATTTTTAACACCTAATTTTTTAGCATTTCTTATAATTTTTTTTCTATCAATTTCTTGCCCAACATCAGCTGTGTAACAAATAACTTCAGCTTCATAATTTTCTTGAAGCCATTTTAAAATAATAGATGTGTCTAACCCACCCGAATAAGCGAGTACAATTTTTTTTCTGGGCTTCATTTATTTAGCTGCAGTTTGCTTTGGTAGCTTTATATGCTTTACTAAAGCCCAATAGCGAGTAGTGATCTATAGTTTGAGATCCTTTTTGGTTATATGCTTTAACCATTATTCTAGAACCTGTTTGCATAATCTTAATCATTTTTTTTTCAAATTTATTATTTGTAATCCAGGCAAAATTTTCTCTAACAATGTCAAATGTATATTTATTTTTCCCTGATATGGCTCTGATAGAATTCTTTTTATTAAAATCATACCCACTAGTAATGCTAATTTCATTACTGATGTTTTCTCCTGGTCTAAAACTAATAAATAATCTTGCTTCTCGTGAGCTAGTTTTTGGAGCTTGCAACACAGGTTTAGATTGTGCAAAACAAACTTTCCCTTTTTCACTGTTTATTATGAATGTTTCCCAATCTTTATGAGTGCCCATTTTTTTTACCTCTTCAGCATTAATCTGGTTAGCAAAAGTAGCCAAGAATACTATAAATATAAATTTTTTAATTATGGACATGGATTAGGATATATAGCCTGTACTTCATTAATGTCATTAATAATTTCGTCTGTTATTTTTATATTTACACTTTCTATATTTTTTTTCAACTGTTCCATAGTCGTAGCACCAATAATAACTGATGTTACAAAAGGTTGGATTTCTAAAAATTTTAAAGACATTTGAGTTAAATCTAAACCATGTTTTTTTGCAATTTCGTAGTATGCATCTACTGCTTTATTTGAATTATGTTTATTATATCTAGTCCAAAATTCCCCATCACGATCAATTCTTGATCCTTTCGGCATTTGATTATTCCTATACTTTCCAGATAAGTAACCACAAGCTAAAGGAGAATATGCTAACAAACCAACATTTTCTCTGACAGATACTTCTGCAAGACCAATTTCATATGTTCTATTCAATAAATTATAAGGATTTTGAATTGAATGCATTCTTGGAAGCTTTTGTCCACTTGATAATTCTAAATATTTAGATAATCCCCATGGAGTTTCATTAGATACTCCGATATGTTTTATTTTTCCTTGATCAATAAATTTTTTTAAATTTCCTAAAATATCTTCAAATTGAGTCCATTTGTTACTATCATCATGTTCATATCCCAGTTTACCAAAAAAATTTGTTTTTCTTTCAGGCCAATGAAGTTGATATAAATCAATGTAATCAGTTTTTAGCCTTTTTAAACTTCCCTCTAATGCTTCTGTAATATTTTTTTCTCCAAAATGATTTCCACCACCCCTCACATATTCTCTCATGGGCCCACACACTTTAGAGGCCAAAATTACTTTGTTCCTCTTTTTGGTTTTTTCAAACCAATTTCCAATAATTACCTCCGTGTCCCCAAATGTTTCTTGTTTAGGTGGTATAGAATAAATTTCTGCAGTATCCCAAAAATTTACACCTTGATCCAATGCATAATCCATCTGCTCAAAACCTTCATCTTGAGTGTTTTGTTCGCCCCAGGTCATAGTTCCTAGGCAAATCGTACTTACTTTTAGATTGGTATTTCCTAATTTTTTATAATTCATAATTTTTACCTTGTTAAGACATCTTGAAATAATAGTAAAAGGCTATTATATATAAGCCATGATATTTAATAAACAAAATCTCCTAAATAAAGTAAAAGAAGCTCAACAATCAACAGTAGTAATGGATGAGGGTTTAAGAGCCTACATGCTTAAAGTTTATAACTACATGGCTTCTGGTGTTTTATTAACTGGACTTGTATCTTTAATATTTTTCAAACTATCAGTAGTAACGGATGCTAACGGATCTATTGTTGCCTTAACAAGCATAGGAAATACAATTTTTCTTTCAGGTTTTAAATGGATTGTGATGCTTGCCCCGCTTGGAGTAGTCTTTTACATGAGTGCTAAAATTAATAAAATGGCGGCATCTACAGCCCAAACAACTTTTTGGGTATTTGCTTCATTAATGGGAATTTCACTATCTTCTATATTTCTAACTTATACAGGTGCAAGTATTACTAGAGTATTTTTTATTACTTCAATCACTTTTGGTGCAATGAGCTTGTATGGTTACACAACAAAAAGAGATCTTACAAAATTAGGATCTTTTTTAATGATGGGTTTAATTGGAATTATAGTAGCATCAGTTGTTAACATGTTTATGAAATCTACAATGATGGATTTTGTTATTTCAATTTTAGGTGTTTTAATTTTTGTAGGTCTAACTGCTTATGACACTCAAAAAATTAAAAATATGTACGCAGCTAGTGATACAGGTGAGTTGATGGGTAAAAAAGCTGTAATGGGTGCTTTAACTCTTTACCTAGATTTTATAAATTTATTTATAATGTTGTTAAGATTATTTGGTCAAAGACGTTAGTCTTATTATTTCTTAAGGCTTTTCCAATTAGTATTTTTAAATAAAATTTCTAAGTCAAAAGAATTTTTTAAAACTTTGCCATTAGAATCTGTAATTAAGTATTTAAGATTTTTATTACTTGGTTTAAAATTTTTACAAATCTTGTATAAAGCATTTTCAGCAGCATTTTTAAAAACACTAAAACTAACTTGCCTAGTAGAAATATTTAAACCATAATCTTTCCACGATCCTTCAGAGACCATTTTTGCATACAAGTCTAAAATAACCTTAAGCTCATTTTTTTCAAAAAATTGTTTCTCATCTATTTTTTTATGAGAGTTATTGATGACTAGTTTTAAGTTCCTATTCATCAATTTTATGTTTATTAATTAATGATATTTGAGAAATAGTAAAGATGAGTGTTATTGGTAGCATTCCCCAGACCTTAAAGTTAACCCAGAATTCTTCAGTTTGTGATCTCCAAATACACTCATTTAAGATTGCAAGAACAAAGAAAAAATACATCCACCTTCTATTTAGTAGCTCCCAACCAATGTCAGTTAAGAAAATTGATTTACCCATAATCTTTTTAAGAATAGGCTCATTGGTGAAATATTTTCCAAAAAGTAAAGCAAGACCAAATAAAATATTTATAATTGTTGGTTTTACATAGATAAAAACGGGATCATCAAAATAAATTGTAAGACCACCAAAGAATGTAATTAAGATACCACTTATTAAAGGCATCATTGGTATTTTTTTTTCAAAAAACCAAACAGCCATTAATGCAATTAATGTTGCAACTATAAGTGGTGGAATCGCTACTGATAAGTTTTTGTCATTATTGTAATAATAATAAAAAAAAATTGCTAGGGGACCAAAGTCTGTTGTAAATTTAAGAAATGATTTGTTCATTTGAGACATATTAACATATAGTTAAAGCATTCATATTTTTTTTATTGATTTTTTTTTTTAAACCCCCATATTAATATAGATGGCAATTCAAAAAGCTAAATTCTCAATAGGTGACATTGTAAAACATAAACATTTTGAGTTTAGAGGTGTAATTTATGATGTAGATTTTGAATTTAATAATTCTGAGGAATGGTATCAATCTATTCCAAGAAATGTTCGCCCAAGAAAAGACCAACCTTTTTATCATTTGTTAGCTGAAAATGATGAAATCACCTATGAAGCTTATGTTTCAGAGCAGAATTTACTTATGGACGATTCGGAGGATCCAATTAAACACCCTTTAATTGAAGAGATTTTTTCTGGAAGAAAAGGGTCTAGCTATTTTAAGCCTTCTAATTAATTCTTTTTTCTAACACAATTTGTTCAAAACTTTGACACAGATTGAGGCTAAAATTCATCATATTCCAGTCAAGAGTACCAAAAAGTACCCTCAAAATATTCCCTCCCTCTGTATTCTTGATTGGAATAACTTTCCATTATAGAAATTAAATTATCTTTTTTTAATATATAAATTAATAATGTTTAAACATTTTGAGCCCAATAAAATTTTTGTAATAACATCTAGAGCACCAAAGTATGTTTTATTTTTATTCATTATTGTCTTAACAATTGGTTTAACTGAAGCGCTAATTTTATCTCCAGAAGATTACAAACAAAGTGATGCAGTAAGAATTATGTATGTTCATGTACCAGCAGCATGGATATCACTTGGTACGTTTTCAAGTTTAGCTTTATTGTCAGTGGGAAGTTTTATTTTTAAAAATAAAAATTTTGCACTAATTTCTAAAAGTTTAGCACCAGCAGGATTTATTTTTAATATTATAGCTTTAGTTACTGGATCAATTTGGGGCAAGCCAACTTGGGGAACTTGGTGGGCATGGGATGCTAGAATTACGTCTATGTTAATTTTAGCATTGTTCTATGGAATGTATTTAGTTGCATGGAGAATTTATGAGGATAAAGAACAAGCCACTAAAATCACTTCTATGATTGCAATTTTAGGAGTTATAAATGTTCCTATAATTAAATATTCTGTAGATTGGTGGAATACTCTTCATCAACCACCATCAATTAGCATTTTATCAAATAACTCAATCCACACGTCAATGTTGATCCCACTTGGAATTATGACTGCGGCATTTGTCCTTTTTTCACTACTTATTTTTTTAATGAAATATAATACAGAACTGATAAAAATTAAAAATAAAGGACTAAATAGATTATGATAAATGAAATAATTATAATGAACGGGCATGGAATTTACGTTTGGTCTGCTTTTTCATTTACATTGATTAGCTTTGTAACTTTATATTTTATAACTAAATTACAACTGTCTAAAGAACAAAAAAGATTTGTAGTTAAATTTGGCTCTCTAAATGAAGAGAAAGCAAAAATTGCAAGATCACAAAATATTAATAAAGAAATACTATCAAATACCTTTAAGATTTAATTTGTAACACCATGTATGGTAAAAAAGTTAAATTAAGATTTTTGTTCTTATTCCTAATTCTATTTTCAGTAATTTTATCAATTTTTTTAATCTTACAATCGTTAAAAAATAACATTGTTTATTTTCAATCACCATCTGAAATTAAATCTTTAGTAGAATTGGATAAGAAAAAAATAAGAGTGGGTGGAATGGTTAAAAAACAATCAATTTCTATTGATTCTAATGAAATTAACTTTGTGATTACTGATTTTAAGAATGAAATTAATGTTACATTTTCAGGAGCTGTACCAAATTTATTTGCAGAAGGAAAAGGTGTTGTTGCTGAAGGTTTTTTGAAAGACAGGAATTATTTTTCAGCTACTAAAATTTTAGCAAAACATGATGAAAATTATATGCCACCAGAAGTTAAAGAAGCATTAGGAGTTAAATAAATTGTTAGCTAATCAAATAGGTTATTATTCATTAATTATAGGTTTATTGTTTTCAATTTATCTTTGTGCAGTTTCAATTAAAGATTTTAACAATACCAATAGAAACGTAAGCCCGAACATAATCACTTTATCTTTTTTACAATTAACATTTGTGATTGTTAGTTTTTTAAGTTTGATTTTTTCTTTTATAAACTCAGACTTTAGTAATGAGACTGTTTTTAATAATTCCCACACAACTAAGCCTTTATTTTATAAAATTTCTGGTACTTGGGGAAATCATGAGGGAAGTTTATTATTATGGTTACTGGTATTAACTTTATTTATTTTTTTATTTTTAATTAAATCTAGAGAACAACCAAAGAAATATAGAATTTTAACTTTATTGTTTCAACAATTAATAATTGTAGGTTTTTTTCTATTTATTCTAAAGACCTCGAACCCTTTTAATTATTTGTTTCCAGTACCGAAAGAAGGTCTTGGTCTCAATCCAATACTGCAAGATCCAGCATTAGCAATACATCCCCCACTTTTATATTTAGGGTATGTTGGATCTTCAATAATATTTTCAGCATCCCTTGCCGCTGTTGTTCAAAATTATATTTCTAAAGAGTGGGGACAACATATAAAAAAATGGGTGTTAATTTCTTGGATATTTTTAACCATTGGCATAATGCTTGGTTCGATTTGGGCTTATTATGAACTAGGATGGGGAGGGTTTTGGTTCTGGGACCCAGTTGAAAATGTCTCCTTAATGCCCTGGCTAACATTAACGGCATTACTGCATTGTATTTTAGTACTAGAAAAAAGAGGAACCCTAACATCCTGGGTAGTTATATTATCTATCACAACATTCATGCTTAGTATGTGTGGAACTTTTTTAGTTAGATCTGGAATATTAAATTCAGTACATACTTTTGCAAATGATCCAGCAAGAGGAATTTTTATATTAATATTCTTATTTATTTTGATTTTTTTATCTCTTGGAATATTTTTTTTATTTCACAATGATAATAATAAGAACTCAAGTAATTTTTATTGGTTAAGTAAAGAAAGCACAATCTTAGTTAACAATTGGTTTATGATGTATTTTTTATCAGTTGTTTTAATTGGAACAGTTTATCCAATATTTCTAGATGTAATTTCAGCTGAAAAAATTTCTGTAGGACCTCCCTTTTACCAAAAGCTTATTGCACCCTTTTTGGCACCATTTTTATTTTTTATGTCTTTTGGACTTAAACTTAAGTGGATCAAATCAAAAATTGAAAATAAGAGCTCATTAACTATATTTCTGATAATTTCATTCATGTTAACATTTTTTATATTAAAAGATATAACTACAGAATTATTTTTTTATACAATTTTAATTTCAGCTGCATTTTTTTTATTATTTACAACATCAAAAGAATTATTTTTAAAAAGATTTAATAATATTTCCCAAGCAGTTGCACATTTTGGTTTTAGCTTATTGATATTGAGCATTCTATTTAATGGGATTTTATCATCTGAAATTATAACTAATATAAAGGTAGGAGAAAGATTTAATTATAATAAGGTTGAGATTTTTTTTGAAAAAATAGAAGAAAAAAAAGAAAGTAATTTTGATTCTATTATTGGTTATTTTAAAATAACCAATGATAAGGGTAAAGTTGTAGAATTAAATCCTGAGATAAGATTTTATAATCAACCTGTAACCATTACTAGTGAGGCAGATATTAAAACAACTTTATTTGAAGATAAATTTTTAGTGATGAATATTGTTAAAAGTGATGACTATTTTAATATTAGATATCAAGTAAAACCATTTATGGTATGGATATGGATTTCAGTTTTGATCTTAAGCCTTGGTGGATTAATGGGTTTATACAAAAAAAAATATGAAAAATAAACTCAAACTAATTATTATTTTTGTATCCTTAATTTTTTGTTTTATTATTTTTTATAAAGGACTAGATAAATCAAACACCTACACACCAAAAACTAATATTGAGAAAAGTTTACCCACTTTCAAAGCTAAGGACTTCAGTTTAAACACTTATGTCAATTCAGAAAATATTTTTTCTGAAGAGAACTATTACATTGTAAATATTTGGGCATCATGGTGTGTGCCATGCAGAAAAGAACACCCTTTATTAATGGAACTAAATAAAAATCAATCAATTAAATTAATTGGTCTTAATTATAAGGATAATTTAAGCAATGCAAAAAAGTTTATCAACGAACTTGGAAACCCCTATGGGCAAATTTTAATTGATAAGGATGGGACATTAGCAGTTGAATTCGGAGCATATGGAGTGCCAGAATCTTTTCTCATCGATAAGAATAAAAAGATTATTAAAAAAATTATAGGTCCAATCAATAAAGAAATAATTGAAGAAATTAAACTGATAATAAAATGAAAACTTTAAAATTTTTCTTAATTATATCTTTATCAATAGGCTCCTTTCAATTGAAATCTGAAGAAAAAAATGATGAGTTTAAAAATAGAATTTTAAAAAATATTCGTTGTTTAATTTGCCAAGGACAATCAGTTTATGATTCAGAGTCTGATTTTGCATCTAGCATAAAATTAATTGTAAATAAGATGATTGATGATGGAATGTCTGAAGATCAAGTTTATAAATTTTTAAGGGAAAAGTATGGTGATTGGGTAATTTATGAACCTGAATTAAACAAAAACACTTATATCCTGTGGTTATTACCGTTGTTGTTATTTATGATAGGTGGTGCAATAATGATAAAAAAATTAAATTTTAAAAATTAGTAGTTTATTTTATGTATTTTAAAAAGCTTTGTTTGATATTATTATTATCAATATTTTTTACTCCATCTCAAAGTGAAAACATAGAAAATTTAAAAGTTGAGAATGAATATAGTTTCTATGCAGGTACATTTGATACAATAGATAAAGAGGGTGATGATAAATCTAAGTTGTTTGGAATAGAACACAATAACACAGGTTTATTTAGAGATACTTTTCTAGGAAAATTTTCTCCAGTGACAGGTGGTTTTATTTCTGGGAAAAATGCAGTATATTTATATACAGGTGTGCAAGCACAGTATGATCTGGGACCTGTAAAAATTGTTCCTAGTTTTGCACCTGGATACTATGATGCTGGTAAAGGTAAAGATTTAGGGAGTGTTTTAGAATTTAAAAGCGAAATTAAATTCAATTTTAATATTTTTAAAGATTCTAAATTTGGATACTCGTATAGTCACATTTCCAATAATGATTGGGGTGAAAGAAATCCTGGAATAGATAACCAGCAAATCTCATTATCAAAAAATTTTTAGACTAAATGAACTTGGATGGTTGTTATAATTTTGATGATTTTAGAAAATTAGCAAAAAAAAAATTACCTTCTCCAATATTTCACTATATCGATGGTGGGGCAGATGATGAAAAAACTTTAAAAAGGAATACAGATTCGTTTGATGATTGTGATTTAATTCCTAATATACTTACTAGCGTTGGTACACCAGATCTTTCAACAACTGTTTTTGGAAAAAGAATTGATATGCCAATTTTTCTCTCACCAACAGCAATGCAAAGACTTTATCATTATGAAGGCGACAAAGCTTCAGCAAGAGCTGCTGAAAAATTTGGAACTTTTTATAGTATGTCCACTATGGCAAATAATACAATTGAAGAAATTTCAGCGATTTCAAATGGACCTAAGTTATTTCAGCTTTATGTTCATAAGGATCAATCCATAACAGATGATCTAATTGATAGATGTAGAGTATCTGGCTTTGATGGTATGTGTTTAACAGTTGATACTTTAGTTGCCGGTAACAGAGAAAGAGATCATAGAAGTGGATTTACTACGCCTCCAAAACTCACCCTCCAAAGTCTAATGAGTTTTGCTATGAGGCCTGAATGGGTATTTAATTACTTCACTCATAAAAAATTTGAATTATCTAATGTTAAAAACAAAACAGACAAAGGAACTAATATTTCAAAATCAGTTATCGAATACATTAATGAACAGTATGACCCTGCCATGAACTGGAAAGACGCAGAATATTGTGTAAAAAGATGGAATGGTCCATTTGCCCTCAAGGGAGTGATGTCAGTCGAGGATGCTAAAAGAGCAATAGATATAGGTTGCTCAGCTATTATGATTTCAAATCATGGAGGTAGACAACTAGATGGTTCTAGATCACCATTTGATCAAGTTAATGCAATTAGAGAAGCAGTTGGAGATAAACTCGAAATAATTTTAGATGGAGGAATAAGAAGGGGAACTCATGTTTTGAAAGCTATAGCAGCAGGTGCAACAGCATGTAGTTTTGGAAAAATGTTTTTATTTGCATTAAGTGCTGCTGGTCAACCAGGCGTGGAACGTCTACTGAAAAATATGCATGATGAAATTTATAGAAATATGGTGCTAATGGGCTGTAAAAACTTAAAAGAATTAAATGTGTCAAAATTAGTCTATAGAAAATAAATATATACTTATTGAGGCTATATATAAAAAAAATAAATTAAATAAAAAAAATATTAACATTAAAATTAAATATGAAGTTAGCAAAAAATTTAAAAAGATTAGGTACGGAATCTGCATTTAGTATTTTAGCTGAAGCTAAAAAACTAGAAGCGCAAGGCAATCCAATGATTCATCTAGGCCTAGGCCAACCAGATTTCAAAACACCACAACATATAGTTGATGCAGCAAAAAAAGCTTTAGATGATGGTCATCATGGATATGTTTTATCAAACGGGATTTTAAATTGTAGACAAGCTGTTACTAGAAAAATTAAAAAACTTTACAACAAAGATATTGACCCCGAAAGAGTATTAATAATGCCAGGTGGAAAACCGACAATGTATTATGCAATACAATGTTTTGGTGAGGAAGGTGCAGAAATTATACATCCCACACCAGCATTTCCAATTTATGAATCTATGATAAATTACACAGGATCAACAGCTGTTCCTTATGATTTAACTGAAGATAAAGATTTAAAATTCGATCCAGAAAAAATTTTATCTTTAATTACAGATAAAACTAGATTGTTAATATTGATAAACCCCAACAATCCAACTGGAAGCTTTGTTGAAAAATTAGCAATTGATGTTCTAGCAGAAGGATTAAAAAAACACCCACACGTAGCGATCCTTAGCGATGAGATTTATAGTAGACAAATTTATGATGGAAAAGAAATGCCAACATTTTTTAATTACCCTCAACTTCAAGATAGATTAATAGTTCTAGATGGTTGGAGTAAGGCTTATGCAATGACAGGGTGGAGAATGGGATGGAGTGTGTGGCCAGAAGAATTAATACCACATGTAAATAAATTAATTATTAATAGTGTTTCATGTGTGAATGCACCGTCACAGTTTGCTGGAATTGCAGCTTTAGATGGGCCAGATGATGCAATCCATGAAATGATGTTGAAATTTGATGAAAGAAGAAAATTAATTCATGAGGGCCTGAATAACTTACCAGGTGTAGAATGCAGTTTACCAGGAGGCGCCTTTTATGCATTTCCAAAAGTAATAGGAACTGGGATGAATGGGTCTGAATTTGCAAAAAAATGCATGCATGAAGCAGGAGTTGCAATAGTACCTGGGACTGCTTTTGGTAAAACTTGTAAAGATTATGTAAGATTTAGCTATGCAGCATCAGAAGATAACATATCTAACGCATTGGAAAATATAAAAAAAATGCTAGGTTGAGACTAATGAGTGAATTAGTTCTGCCAAAGATTAATAAAGAAACGATTTCTAAGAAAGAATACATTTTTAAGAATCTTGCAAAAATAATAAATCCAGAAAATGTTTTAAGTCATGCGGATGAAATTAAACCATATGAAACTGATGCATTAGCTGCTTACACACAAACTCCTTTAGCTGTGGTAATGCCTGAAAACACTCAAGAGGTAAGTAATATTTTAAAATTTTGTCATGCAGAAGATGTAAAAGTTGTACCAAGAGGAGCAGGTACAGGACTTTCAGGTGGTGCATTACCTCTAAACGATGCAATCCTATTAAGCCTTGGAAAATTTAATAAAATTATAGAAATAGATTTTGAAAATAAATGTGTTGTTACGCAACCTGGTGTAACAAATTTAGGAATAACACATGCTGTACAGCATAAAAATTTTTATTATGCACCAGATCCATCTAGTCAACTTGCATGTTCAATAGGGGGTAATGTTGCAGAAAATTCTGGTGGAGTTCATTCCTTAAAATATGGGACAACAACCAATAATATCTTGGGTGTTGAAATTGTTATGATGGATGGAACCATTTGTAAAATGGGAGGAAAAACATTAGATCAAGAAGGATATGATTTAATGGGATTGATATGTGGCTCTGAAGGATTATTAGGAGTAATCACAGAGGTAACAGTTAAAATTTTAAAAAATCCACAAGTTGTTAAAGCAGCACTAATAGGATTTCCTACAATTGAAGAAGGTGGAAATGCAGCAACTGAAATTATTTCAAGTGGAATTGTTCCTGCAGGTATGGAGATAATGGATAAAGCATTAATTGAAGCAACAGATAACTTTAGTAAAGCAGGATATCCAAGAGATGCTGAACTTTTATTAATTGTTGAATTGGACGGAACTGAATCAGAGGTAGATGAATTATTAAATCAAGTTAGAAGTATTTGTGAAAAAAATAATTGTTCAAGCTTAAAACTAAGTAAAAATGAAAAAGAAAGATTATCATTTTGGGCTGGTAGAAAAGCAGCAT
>Ga0307986_10002137_pt1 | contig 14201 bp, 16 predicted proteins | sample EllFjometageno82_FD_203170 | JGI IMG/M metagenome (GOLD analysis project Ga0307986, IMG submission 203170) | Marine microbial communities from Ellis Fjord, Antarctic Ocean - #82 | ecosystem: Environmental > Aquatic > Marine > Unclassified | place: Southern Ocean | collected 2014-10-09
TTCTAAAATTCTTTCAACCCTTGCACTTTGAATTGCGCTTGATTTAGACTTTGTTTTAATAAGTTCGCTCATCGCATCTTTAAATACTTGTGTTAAAGGATCTTCAGTTTTAACTGGTAGGTTGCTATTTAGGTTTTCAGCTGACCTAGCTTTCCAAAATTTATTTTCGAAATCTGAAGTAGATAAATTAATTTTTTTAAATAGTTTATATTTATCAAATATTAACGCCCAAGAATAAATTGAACTTGCTAATAAAAGTATAATTACAGATTTAACTACAAAGTCTGCGCGTATAAAAAGTTGCCAAAGAGAAAAATCATTTACCCCACCTAGTCCTACTACTTGAGCTGCTATTTGTTGTTCCATGTTAGTGAGTTACTTATAGAATGTGTCATGAATTTGACGTTTTTAGAACTCTTTAGGTAGATTTATAGTTTTTATTCGTTTTCTTTGAACTTTGTTTCACTATAAAATCGAGCAATTAGTATGGCGTCAGACTTATTTACATCTTTTTTTTTTGACAATTGCTCGGAAATAGAGGGGTACATTTCAATAGCTTTTGTTCTGCTGGCATCTTTAGATGAGTTTATTAACTCAAAATGTTTCTTCCATTTAGCTGGTCTCACAAAAAAAATGGGCAGTCCTAAAGCCGCACAAATACCTTTAATGGCGCCAAAGGTTTGACCAAAATTAAACATGCTGGTTACACCTTGACCTGGCATAGCATTAACTTGTTCAACCACCATTATTGTATTTTCTAAATCTTTAATATTGTCCTTAATTAATTTTACCAAAAGAGCACTATTTAACTGTCTTTTGTTTTTTTTACCATCAGCCATAACCGGCATATCAAACAGTTCTTTAATTTTGCTGTCCTCTAGTATTGCAATGGCTCCACTTAGTCCTGGGTCTATACCAATTATTCTCATAAACTAATTTATATGAATATTGCAGTTTACAAATGTACTCTGAACATCATCATCCTCTTCTAAGGTTTCAAGTATTTTAATAATAGCTTCACTTTCTTCTTTAGATATATCTAAATATGTTTGTGGTCTCCATTCTATTCCAGAATAAAGAAAACTATCTATGTTTTTTTCTATTTCATTTTTTATTTTATAAAAATCTTCTCTTTCTGTTAAGATTTCGTGGTATTCGGAGTCGCTTGTACAGTCTCTGGCACCAGCGTTTATTGAAAGCTCAAGAATTTTTTCATCAGAAATTTTTTCTTTTAAAACGTGCAATACTCCACATACAAAAAAAAAATGTGCAGTAGATCCTGTCTCCCCTAGTCTTCCTCCTGCTTTTTGTAAAATGGTTCTAATGTTCGAAGCTGTTCTATTTTTATTATCTGTTAAAGTTTCGATAATCAAAGCAATATTATAAGGACCGAACCCTTCGTACCTTAAATTCTCATAATTTTTATTTATATTCATTTCTGATTTACTAATTGCACGGGCAATATTTTCTTTGGGCATATTTGCTTCTCTCGAAGCTTGTATAGCTGTTCTTAGCCTTGGGTTACTTGCCGGATCTTTAGCGCCAAGTTTTGCTGCAACTGTTATCTCTCTTGATAGTTTAGCGAAAATTTTAGATCTTACTTTATCTTGTTTGCCTTTTTTGTGTTTGATTCCAGCCCAATGTGAATGTCCTGCCATATTAATTTCCTAGGACTCCCCCATATAAAAATCTTTCAATTTTTATAGCTAGACCAGTTTCGTTATCTCCTTCAACTATTATTCCTGACAATGTTGCGTGTCCTTCAGCCGGAAAATGTTTTTTTGCTTTATCATCATTTAAAAATTTCATAATTGAATTTTCTTTATTCATTCCTATTACAGAGTTGTAGTCACCACACATTCCAATATCTGTCTGGTAGCCAGTTCCGTTATCTAAAATTCTTGTGTCTGCTGTAGGCACATGTGTGTGTGTGCCAACAACTGCTGTTGCTTTTCCATCATAAAAGTGTCCCATAGCCATTTTTTCGCTCGTAATTTCTCCGTGGAGGTCAATAATAATAAAGTCTGCATTTTTTTTTAATTGAATCTTATCTTGTAATTTTTTTGCAGCAGAAAATAAATCTTCTGTTTTTTTCATGAAGACATTTCCCATTAAGTTTACTACTGCTACTTTGTATTGTTTATTTTTAGATAAAAAAAATCCGAAACCATTACCAGGAGAACCTTCTGCCAAGTTTTGAGGTCTTAATAAACGTGGTTCAGCAGATATAAAATCAGTTGTTCCGCTTTTATCCCAAATATGGTTACCTGACGTTATAACGTCTACTCCCGCATTAAATAAATTTTCCGCAATATTTTGAGTAATGCCTTTGCCATCTTCAGCAGCATTCTCGCCATTTACAATAGTAAAATCAATTTTTTTGTCTTGAATTATTTTATTTAAATTTTTTTTAATCTGTTCAACACCAGTATTTCCCACAACATCACCAAGGATAAGTATTATCATTTTTGCAAACCTCTTTCGGTTAAAACATAGTCTAATTTTATATCTAATTTTGATACTGGAACTTTATTATATTTTTGGAATGAAAATGCAACGCCTATAGTTGTTATCATTTTTCTATTTCTTAAAAATTTACTTAAATACTTATCATAAAATCCTTTACCATAACCGAGTCTATTGTTTTTTGAGTCAAAAGCCAAAAGTGGAACTAACATGACGTTGGGTGTTACAGGCCTTGTTTTTAAAAAAGGTTCTAGCATTCCAAAATTATTTACTTTTAAAGGGTCTAAATACTTCCACTCCACAAAGTTCATTTCATTTTTATTTTTAGTAATTGGAAGAAGAGTTTTTATTTTTTTTTTTTCAATTATTTTAAATAATTTTAAAGTATTAACTTCATGGTTTGAAGGATAATAGAGAGAGAGTAAAATTATTTTTTCTTTTCTTTTTTTTTTCATTAATTTAATTATAGGTTTAAAAAAATAATCAGATACATCAAAGTATTTATTTTTTCTACGGATTAATGCTTTTTTTCGAATATCAATTTTTTCTTGCATTACTGAAGTTCGGAATTTGATTCAGTTTTTTTAATTATTTCTTGTAAAGAATTAGTAGTTTTGTCTAGTACCAGTCCGTATTGTTTATTTGTTTCATCAATCATGATTTTAAATTTATCTATTTCAGAGTTTAAACTGTTTATTTCAGAATCTTTTGATTCTTTGTACTGAACAGCTAGAGATTTCATCTCTAAAAATTTTTTAGATAAGTCATCTAGTTTGGTTTTTTGTAGAGTAACTTTTTGCTTTAAATTAAAATAATCATCGATAAGCTTAATTGTGGTAATCAGAAGTAGTTTATTTTCGCCAATATTTCCCAGTTGATCTTTTAGTTCATTATATTTTTTATCTAAAAAAATAGTGAGCTTTTTTAAAGATTCTTCTTGCCCATCGTCACAAGATAGCAAGTAGTCTTTATTGTTAAATTTTATATTTACGTTTGCCATTTATCTATCTCCTCAACTAGTTCTTCTGTTTCTTGACTAAGATCATCAATTTCCTTACTAAATTTTTCTTGCATATCAGATTTTTGATTTAATTCCTCTTCTAGGTTTGCGAGTTTATTTTTTAGGTATTTCTGCTCTCTTAAGAGTTCAGCGTGCTTTTTTTCTATCTCATTTTTTTCATTTAGAAAATAATCTCTTTCTTTCTTCAGTTCTTCTGTTTTTAATTCATCATGTGAATAACTATTGGACAAATTGCTTAATTTTTTGATCAAGCTATCTAAATTTTTTTCTTTATTTTCTAAGCTACTCATTTAAATCATATTAATATCTCGTAAATATAATTCTACAAGGAATTTAAAATAGTGACCACAAATTTAAACCAATTAGCAAATGCAGTAAGATTTTTGTCTATTGATGCTGTACAAAAAGCTAACTCTGGCCACCCTGGTATGCCTATGGGAATGGCTGATGTGGCAACTATCTTGTTTAAGGATCATTTAAGGTTTAATCCTCAAAATCCAAGCTGGATCAACCGAGACCGATTTATTTTATCTGCTGGTCATGGTTCGATGCTACTTTATTCTTTGCTTTATCTAACCGGTTATAAAGATTTTACAATTAATGAGCTTAAAAAATTTAGGCAAATGAATTCTATTTGCGCCGGCCACCCTGAATATAAAAAAAATTCTGGTATTGAAACTACCACCGGACCTCTCGGTCAGGGTTTGGGTAATGGTGTTGGTTTAGCAATAGGTGAGGAAATATATAGAAAAAAATTTGGTTCAAGTGTTGTCGACCATAAAACTTATGTTATTGCTAGTGATGGAGACTTAATGGAAGGTATTAGTCATGAAGCGATGAGCTTAGCTGGACACCTAAAGTTAAAAAATTTAATTGTTTTTTTTGATAACAATAAAATTTCAATAGATGGCCCTACATCTTTAAGCGTTTCTGATGACTATAAAAAAAGATTTGAATCTTATGGTTGGAATTTTTTTGAAGTTAACGGACACAACCAGAAACAAATTTCTAATGCTATAAAAAAGGCTTCTGGGTCAAAAAAACCAAATATTATTTCCTGTAAAACGATTATTGGTTTTGGTTCTCCTAATAAATCTGGTAGATCTTCATCTCACGGTTCACCTTTAGGAGATGAAGAAATAGCACTTGTAAGAAAAAAATTAAAGTGGCCACACACTTCTTTTGAAGTGCCTGAAGATATTTTAAAAGCTTGGAAAAAAATTGGAGAAAAAGGAAGTGCCTTAGAAAAAAAATGGTCTTTAAATTTAAGTAAAAAAAATTCTAAGATAAAGAAAGAATTAGATTCGATTCAAAATAATATAAATTTAAAAAATCTTAATTCTTTAATAAATACGGAAAAAGAAAAATATTTTAGAGAAAAGCCTGTTAAAGCTACAAGAGAATGTTCGTCGATGACCATTGAAGCAGTAACAAAACTACTGCCAGAAATCATAGGTGGTTCTGCTGATTTGAGTGGCTCAAATAATACTAAAACTAAAAATTCAAAAGTTATTTCTTCAAAAAACTTTAACGGTAATTACATTCATTACGGAATAAGAGAGCATGGAATGGCAGCAGCTATGAATGGTCTAGCTTTATATGGCGGACTAATTCCTTACGGGGGAACCTTTTTAATTTTTTCTGATTATTGTAAACCATCAATAAGACTATCCGCATTAATGGGACTAAAAGTTATTTATATATTTTCTCATGATTCCATTGGTTTGGGGGAAGATGGACCCACCCACCAACCAATTGAGCAACTTGCGGGGTTGAGAGCTATTCCAAATTTAAATGTCTTTAGACCTGCGGATATGAATGAAACTTTAGAGTGTTGGCAAGTGGCTCTAAAAAGTCAAAACACACCAAGTGCTATAGCTTTATCAAGACAAAAACTACCTTACATAAATCCTTCTCATACAAAAGAAAACAAGTGTGAATTAGGTGCCTATACAGTGCGCACAACATCTTCAAGTAACTTGGTAACATTAATAGCCTCAGGTTCTGAGGTTGAATTAGCTCTTGAAGCTCAAAAAGAGCTAAAAGAAATAAACATAGATTCAAAAGTAGTATCTATGCCGTGCCAAGAGTTATTTAATCAACAAAGTAACAATTACAAAAATGAAATTATTAATAAAGATGTTCCTTCAATTACTATAGAAGCAAGTAGCATAGGTAGTTGGGAAAAATATTCTAAAAATAATATGGGTATAGAAACCTTTGGTGAGAGTGCTCCATTCAAAGAAGTTTATAGTCATTTTAACTTAACTAGTACTAAGATAGTTGAACTTGCAAAAAAAATAATTAAAAAATAGTCTTTAAAATTACTATGCTAGGAATAAAATATTTTCCTCACAATCTTGATATTGAAAACAAAAAAATAGTTGTCAGAGTAGACTTTAATGTTCCTTTAAAGGATAAAAAAATTCTAGATCCGACTAGAATTGAACAAGTGCTTCCTTTCTTGTTTAACCTGGTAAAAAGGAAAGCAAAAGTTATATTAATTTCTCATTTGGGTAGACCTAAAGGTTTGAGGAATAACGCTTTGTCTTTGTTGCCTGTCTATAAATATTTAAAAAAAAAACTAAATACGAATATGTATTTTTATACAGGAGAAATTAATGATGAGCTTAAAATAAAAAGTTCATATTTAAAAGAAAGTGAAATTCTCTTAATAGAAAATATAAGATTTTATAAAGGAGAAACTGAAAATGACGAAAGTTTTTCAAAAAAACTTGGAGAACTTGGTGAGATATTCATTAATGATGCTTTCTCTTGTTCTCATCGCAAGCAATCGTCTATTCATGGTATTACAAAATTTGTAAAAGAAATTTATGCAGGTCCACTTCTCAAAAAGGAAATAACAGCTATTAACTCGGTAATTAAAAATAAAAAAGATCCAGTCACATGCATTATTGGTGGATCAAAAGTTTCAACTAAAATAGGCGTCATTTCTAATTTGATGAAAAGTACAGATAATTTTATTATTGTAGGCGCTATGGCTAATAATTTTTTAGCACATAAAAAATATGAAATTGGTAGGTCATTAAAAGAGGATGACTCTACAGATATGGTTAAAAGAATTTTAGAGAAAGCGGTAAAAAGTAAATGTAAAATTGTAATTCCAATTGATTGTTTGGTTTCTAAAAGTTTTAATGGTAGGGCTCTTTCAAAAGATGTAAAATTTGTTGAAAAAGATGATATTATTTTAGATATTGGTCCTAAAACTATAAAAATCATTAAAAAAATTATAGATAATTCAAATACAGTTATGTGGAACGGTCCTGCGGGTTACTTTGAGAACAAAAACTTTGAATTAGGTACTAATGCTATCGCTCAAAGAGTTTCTGAGAATACTAAAAATAAGTCTCTAATTTCTATACTTGGCGGTGGCGACACTGTTTCTGCAATAAATAATAATAGCCTGGACCTTTCTTTTACCCACTTATCAACAGCAGGAGGTGCATTTTTAGAATATTTAGAAGGAAAAGACTTGCCTGGTCTAATTGTTTTAAAATAGATATCGTTTTATGACTTTAGAAGAAATAGCAAAAAAAATGTGTGCCAAAGGAACAGGTATATTAGCTGCTGATGAGAGTACAGGCACTATGAATAAACGACTAACTAGTGTCGGTGTCGAGTGTACAGATGAAAATAGATTAAATTTTAGAGAAACTCTTTTTACTTCAGGTGCAATGAAAAATTATATTGGTGGTGTTATTCTTTTTGATGTAACCATCAGAGAAAAAACAAGCACAGGTATTTCTATTGTTGAATTAATTGAAAAAAATAACTCTGTTGTAGGAATTAAAGTGGACAAGGGAACAAAAAAATTAGCTGGCTCTCCTGATGAAACAATAACAGATGGGTTAGATGGATTGAGAGAAAGACTAAGTGAATATTATAAATTAGGTGCTAGGTTTACAAAATGGAGAGCTGTTTACAGTATTGGAAAAAATTACCCATCAGTTCAAAGCATAAAGTCTAATGCTCACGCGTTGGCTAGATATGCTGCATTAGTGCAAGAAGCTAATATGGTACCGATTGTTGAACCAGAAGTTTTAATGGAAGGAGATCATGACATTGATACATGCTACAATGTAACAACAGATGTTTTGAATGAATGCTTCAACGAATTGACAATTCAAAAAGTCTCACTAAAAGGTATTGTATTGAAGCCAAACATGATTCTGCCGGGATTTAAAAATTCTAAAAAAATAACATCAGAAGAAATAGCTAAAAAAACTTTTGATTGCTTAAAAAAAAATGTTCCGAGTGATGTTCCGGGAATAGCATTCTTATCTGGCGGCCAATCAGAGCAAGAGGCAACGAATAATTTGAATGCAATTAACAAAATAAACGATACTAATTTTCTTATCACCTATTCTTATGGAAGAGCATTACAACAAAGTGCTTTAAAAACATGGTCAAAAGAAATGAGTAATACAAAAGCCATTCAAGATGTTTTTAACCATAGAGCTAAAATGAATGGACTCGCTTCAAAGGGTGAGTGGTCCCAAGCATTAGAAATTTGAAACGATTAGTTTACTTAATATCACCTAATCAAATTTATTCTCAATTCTACAAGGATTTAGAAAAAGTATTATCATCAAAAAAAGTTTCTTTTTTTCAACTCAGGCTAAAAAATACACCTGAAAAATTAATTATTAAAATAGCAAAAAAAATAAGAAAAATTACTAAAAAATATAATGTTAAATTTATAATTAACGATAACTGTAAGTTAGCACAAAAAGTTATTGCTGATGGTTGTCATGTAGGCCAGCTCGATAATAAAGTGGACTCAGCAAGAAAAGTTATTAAAAAAAAAATTATAGGAGTTACTTGTCATAATTCTAAAAATCTTGCTTTGAAAGCATCTAAAGATAAGGCTGACTATCTTGCTTTTGGGTCTTTTTTTAAATCAAGACTTAAACCAAATGCTAAAAAGGCAGATTTAAAAATATTATTTTGGGCTAAAAAAAATATAAAAATACCAATTGTTGTAATAGGTGGAATTACCGATAAAAATTATAAAAAATTAATTAAAGCTGGAGCGAATTATATTGCAATATCAACTTTTATTTGGAATAACCCATTTTTAAGACCAGAAGTTGCAATTAAAAAATTTAAATAAATGAAAATATCAGCTGTAGAAGTAAAACCTGGAATGATCATCGAACATAAAAATGATTACTGGAATGTTTTAAAAGCACAACATGTTAAGCCCGGTAAAGGTGGAGCATTTAACCAGGTTGAACTTAAAAGCATTACCAAAGGAACTAAATTAAATGAAAGATTTCGTTCAAGTGAAACTATTGAAAAAGCAGAACTAGAAGATAAAAAATTTAATTTTTTGTATCTAGATGATGAAAATTGTCATTTCATGGATAATAAAACATTTGAACAAATTTCAATCCCAAAATCTTTAACAGAAGAAAAATATAAATTTTTAAAAGAAAACTTAGAAGTTTCAATTTCATTTATGGACGAAAAACCTTTGTCAATTGAGCTGCCAAACAATGTGGAGTGTGTTATTGATATTACCGATGCCGCAATAAAGGGTCAAACGGCTGCTTCTTCTTATAAGCCGGCAACATTAGACAATGGCTTAAAAATTAACGTGCCACCTTTTGTAGAATCTGGTGATAAAATTATAATTGATACGAGAACCTTTGAGTACGTCAAAAAAATTAATTAATGAGAATTAATTCACCACGTATGAACGTGATCTATAATGCTTGCATGAAAGCATCAAAATCAATGATTAGAGATTTTGGAGAAATAGAAAAATTACAAATTTCTGCAAAAGGCCCTGGGGATTTTGTTACAAATGCAGATAAAAGATCGGAAAAAATAATAATCGAAGAACTTCTTAAGGCTCATCCGGACTACGGAATACTAAGTGAAGAGTCAGGTGAAATTAATAAAAACAATAAAGATAAAAGATGGATAATTGATCCCATCGATGGAACTATGAATTTCTTAAAAGGAGTACCTCATTTCGCAATATCAGTAGCTTATGAAGAAAATGGAGAAATTGTTTGCGGACTAGTTTTCGATCCAATTAAAAATGAGCTTTTTGTTGCAGAGAAAGGTAGTGGAGCCTTTTTAAATAATTCTAGAATTAGAGTGACAAATAAAAAAAAATTATTTGAATCTTATTTGGCAACTGGTGGGCCTAAATTTAACTCAAAATATAAAAATAAAATTTTTGATGAATATATAAAAATTTCTAATATCGTTAATGCGCCTGTTAGAAAGTTTGGTTGTGCTTCATTAGATTTAGCCTATGTTGCTTGTGGAAGATTTGATGGTAGCTGGCAATGGGAGTTAAGTTATTGGGATATAGCAGCATCCATCATTATTTTGAAAGAAGCTGGTGGCTATGTTGATTTTCTCGGTGTTGAATCTAAAGAATCTATCAAAAAGAATGTTATTGCAACGAATTCGGCTATACATGAGGAATTAAAAAATAATCTTTTAAAAAAAATTATTGAGTAAGATAAATATATAATATATTAATTCTTCATGAAAAAAGAAATTCATCCTAAATACCATAAAATCAAAGTTGTAATGACTGATGGCACTGAGTTTGAAACCAAGTCTACTTGGGGTAAAGAAAATGATGTTATGAAACTAGATATAGATCCTAAATCTCATTCAGCTTGGACAGGTGGAACTCAAAAAATTTTAGACAAAGGAAGAGTAAGTAAATACAATAAAAAATTCGCTGATCTTAGAAGTCAGAAAAAATAGATTATGTCAGAAACACCATTCATGCCGAAAGCTACAGCTGTTTGGCTTGTAGAAAACACAACATTAACTTTTAAACAAATTGCTAACTTTTGTAATCTACATGAATTAGAAGTTAAGGGAATAGCTGATGGCGATGTAGCAAAGGGAATTAAAGCATACAACCCTATTCTTGCCGGTCAATTAACAAGAGAAGAAATTAATAATTGTTCAAAAAATCCTGATAGGATTTTAAACTTGATTGAACGTGCGGAAGAAGTTCAGGTGAAGGAAAGAAAAAAACCAAAATATACGCCTCTTTCTAAAAGACAAGATAGACCTGACGCGGCTTTATGGCTTTTAAAAAACTACCCAGAATTTAATGACGGACAAATCTCAAAACTTGTAGGTAGCACCAAAGGAACTGTATCTCTAATTAGAAAAAGAAGTTATTGGAATTTTTCAAATTTAAAAGCAAAGGACCCTGTGATTTTAGGATTATGTGCGCAGAGTATTTTTGAAAAATCTTTAGAAAAGGCCAAAAAAAGAATCGAAAGAGAAAAAAAAGCTAAAATTAAAGAAGAAAAATTAAAAGCCTCCCGAGAGCAAATTACAGAGCAATCTTCATAAAACCCTAAAAACCTAACCTAAATCAAACTAGACAATCTACAGTTAAGATGCTATTTAGCGATCTAAATTTAACAGGAGAATTTTATTAAAATAGAAGTAAAAGATAATAATGTTGAACAAGCTTTGCGGGTTTTAAAAAGAAAACTTCAAAAAGAAGGTTTTTTTAAAGTAGTAAAAATGAAGAGTACTTATGAAAAGCCATCTGAAAGAAAAAAAAGACTTACAGAAGAAAACGTCAAAAGAGTAAAAAAACTTCAAAAGCTTAAAAACAGAATTTAGCTATATTAAATAATTAAAGGTTTTTATATGCCGACAGGTAAGGTTAAGTGGTTTAATTCCAAAAAAGGATATGGATTCATAACAGAGGACGAGACTGAGAAAGATATTTTTTTACACGTTTCATCTTTGGAAGATTCTAAACTAAAAATTTTAAAAGAAGAACAAGAACTTGAGTTTGAAATAAAAGAGGAAAACAACAAACTACAAGCTATTAACTTAAAAAAAATTTAAGTTTTTATCGCGGGGTGGAGCAGTCTGGTAGCTCGTCAGGCTCATAACCTGAAGGTCGTAGGTTCAAATCCTACCCCCGCAACCAAAAAAATTTATGACAAAAGATATTAGAAACATCACGATTATTGCACACGTTGACCATGGTAAAACTACTATGATTGATAACTTGATGAAGCAAAGTGGTTCGTTCAGAGATAATGAGGTTGTTGAGGAAAGAGTAATGGACTCTGGTGAACTTGAAAAAGAAAGAGGTATTACAATTTTAGCAAAACCAGCTTCTGTCGATTGGAAAGATTCTAGAATTAATATTATAGATACTCCTGGCCACAGAGATTTTGCCGCAGAAGTAGAGCGTGTTTTAATTATGGCAGATGGAGCCTTATTGCTTATAGACTCAGCTGAAGGAGTAATGCCACAAACAAAGTTTGTTTTATCGAAAGCTTTAAAACAAGGACTTAAGCCAATTGTTATAATAAATAAATTAGATAAAGCAGATCAAAGAGCAAGTGAAGTCTTGGATGAAACTTTTGATTTGTTCGTAAGTTTAGATGCTGATGAGGAACAATTAGACTTTCCTGTGCTTTATGCTAGTGGAAGATCTGGCTGGGCAAGCAAAGAAGTTGATGGACCAAGAGAAAATCTTCATCCAATTTTAGATTTAATTTTAGAGCACGTAGAACCAGCAAAGCTAGATAAAGAAAAACCGTTTGCTATGCTTTCTACTCTTTTATATGCCGATAGTTTCTTAGGTAGAAGCTTGGTTGGAAAAATATCTCAAGGTACGGCAAAAGCAAATCAGCAAATTAAAGCTATAAATCTTGAAGGAAAAAAAATTGACGAAGGAAGACTAACAAAAATTTTTAGATATGAAGGTACCAAAAGAGTTCCGATTGAAGTTGGTGAGGCTGGAGACATTGTTATTATTGCTGGGTTAGAAAAAGCTAACGTTGCAGATACCATTTGTGATCTTGAGGTAAATGAGCCGATTAGTGCTACACCAATCGATCCACCTACAATGTCAATCACTGTTACGGTAAATAGCTCTCCTTTAGCAGGGACAGAAGGTAAAAAATTAACTAGCACACAAATAAGAGATAGGCTGATGCTTGAAGCACAAAACAATGTCGGTATTACTTTTGGAGAGAATGAAAATAGAGACTCTTTTGTCATTAGCGGTAGAGGTGAGCTGATGTTGGAGATTTTATTAACTCAAATGAGAAGAGAAGGATTTGAAATGACGGTCAGTCCACCAAAGGTTTTATTTCAGAAAGATAATTCTGGTGATAAACTTGAACCTATCGAAGAGATTACAATGGACTTGGATGAGGAATACTCTTCAAAAGTTATAGATTCAATGAATAGAAGAAAAGGAAAGCTGATTGATCTTAAGGATACGGGAAAAGATAAAAAACGATTAATTTTTCACGCTCCCACAAGAGGTTTGATGGGTTACACAAGTAGATTTCTAACGCTAACTAAAGGTAATGGAGTTATCAATAGAATATTTCATTCCTTTGGTAAGTATTCAGGGGACTTAGAAGGTAGAAGAAATGGTGCTTTAATTTCAATGGCATCTGGAAAAGCTGTTGCTTTTGCAATATTTAATCTTCAAGCAAGAGGTGAAATGTTCGTGACTCACAACGATCCTGTTTATGAAGGAATGATTGTGGGGCTGGCATCTAAAAGCGGTGATTTAGAAATAAATGTTATGAAAGGAAAACAGTTAACAAATATGAGAACTCAAGGAACTGATGAAAATGTTGTCTTGACCCCTGTAAGAAAAATGTCAATTGCTGAACAACTAAGTATGTTAAATACTGATGAAGCGTTGGAGATTACTCCTAAGTCTCTGAGATTAAGAAAATCTATGTTAAATCCACACGACAGAAAAAGAAAAAGTAAAGCTTCTTAGAGCTCAAGTCTAAATTTTATTTATTTAGTTAACGTCTTGAATTTTTATAAAAAAATTATCCGATCGTCTTTTTATTAATCTAAATTTTTTACTATATCTTCTGTCATCTTTTTGGCATCAGCAAATAACATCAGCGTATTGTCCCTGTAAAAAAGCTCGTTATCAACGCCTGCATAACCTGGGGACATGCTTCTTTTTACAAATAAAACAGATTTACATTTCTCAACATCCAATACAGGCATTCCGAAAATTGGGCTTTTAGGATCAGTTTTTGCAACAGGATTAGTAACATCATTTGCTCCGATAACGTAAGCTACGTCCGTATTGGCAAAGTCATTATTAATATCATCGAGCTCAAAAACTTCGTCATAAGGAACGTTTGCTTCTGCTAGTAAAACATTCATATGACCTGGCATTCTTCCTGCAACAGGGTGAATAGCATAACTAACTTTAACATCATTTTTTTTTAATTTATCTACCATTTCTCTGAGCGCGTGTTGTGCTTGTGCTACGGCCATTCCGTAACCAGGTACAATTATAACTGATGAGGCATTTTTCATTAGAAAGGCAGCATCTTCAGCATTACCATTTTTAACTGGTTTTTGTTCTGTTTTTTCTTTTGTATCACTGGATGAACTATCTGTACCAAACCCACCAAGAATAACATTCAGGAAAGATCTGTTCATGCCTTTGCACATTATATAAGAAAGAATTGCACCAGAAGATCCTACTAATGCGCCTGTAATTATTAACGCAGTATTTTCAAGTGTAAACCCGATACCAGCAGCAGCCCATCCAGAGTAGGAGTTAAGCATTGATATTACAACTGGCATGTCTGCTCCACCAATCGGAATTATAATTAAAAAACCAATAAGTAATGAAGCTAAAATTAATATCCAAAAAATTTGTGTAGTTTGATTTACAACCAAG
>Ga0307986_10002140_pt1 | contig 14195 bp, 14 predicted proteins | sample EllFjometageno82_FD_203170 | JGI IMG/M metagenome (GOLD analysis project Ga0307986, IMG submission 203170) | Marine microbial communities from Ellis Fjord, Antarctic Ocean - #82 | ecosystem: Environmental > Aquatic > Marine > Unclassified | place: Southern Ocean | collected 2014-10-09
AAAAATTTATAATATTCGCATCTATAATTATTTTTATTTTTTTACTTACATTTCTGTTTTATAAAAATTCCCAAGAAAAAAATAATATAAATATTGCTGAAAAATACACGCAAGCATTAATACTGACGAAACAAAAAAAAGTAGAAGAAAGTAAATTATTACTTGAAAAAATTATTAACAAAAATCATCAGTTTTATTCACCATTAGCTTTATATCATATAATTGATAATGATATTGAGAAAGACACCTCAAAAGTAATTACTTCTTTTGATAAAATTTTAAAAAATAATTCCATAAGCAAAGAAAACTTAAATTTAATAAAGATAAAAAAAGCTATTTATTTAATTAATTTAAAAAAAGAAAAAGATATAATAGCAACACTTAATCCTGTTATTAATTCAAATTCTGTATGGAAAACTTTGGCTGTTAATACTATATCTGAATATTTTTTATCTAATGGCCAAGAAATTAAAGCTGAAGAATATAATCAATTATTAAATAGTAAAATAAAAAAATAACAATTAATGAAGAGTTTTTTTGTAATCTTTTTTATTATATCAACTTCATCATGCTCATTCGACAACAAAACTGGGATTTGGAAAGATGCCTCTAATACACCTGTTGAAACTCAATCTATAGACTCTATCAACGAAAATAATGTAACAAGTAGATTTGAAGATATTTTCATAAAAGCAGAAATGTTTAGTGAAGAAATTAAAATATCAGAAAATTTAAAGCTAAATCTAGATTCTCCAACAGAAAATAAAAATTGGCTAGAAAAATTTGGTGTGAAAACTAATAATATTTCTAATTCTTTATATGCAGGTAATAAAATTTTAATTTCTAAGAGCCCTAAACTTAGTAAACATACCACAAATGAAAGTATAGTTTTTTTTGAAAATAATTTAATTTCCTTTGATCACAAAGGAAAAATTTTTTTCTTTTCTTTAGACATTAATAAAAAAATATTTGATTATAACTTTTATAAAAAAAAATTTAAGAATATTAAAAAAATACTTTATCTCACAGTAGATAAAAATATATTGTACGTCGCTGATAATCTTGGGTACATTTACGCTATTAATTTAAATAATAAGCTTCTTATTTGGGCCAAAAACTATGGTATCCCTTTTAGATCTAACATTAAAATTGTAGATGATCAGATCTTTGCAGCAAATCAAGATAATTTAATTTATTCAATTGATACTAAAACTGGTAATAAAAACTGGAGTTTTTCAACAAGTCTTACATTTCTTAAATCTGACTTCAAAAATAATTTTGTTGTTGATGAGATTAACAAAAATTTATATTTTCTGAACACGAGTGGTGAGCTTTACTCAATAAGTTATGATAATAAAAAAATTAACTGGGTATTAAATTTTAAAAACTCTACTTTAACAGATAATACAGATTTATTTTTAAGCCAACCAATGGTACTTAAAAAAAATAATCTTATTATTTCTACAGAAAAAGCCTTATTAAGCTTCAATGTATTAACAGGTGTGAGGCAATGGAGCTTTCCATCTAATTCAATTTTAAAACCAATTTTAACAAAAAATTACGTATATATTTTTTCTAAAAATGATTTGTTAATTTGTTTAGATAACAAAACAGGAAAAGTTTTATGGTCTAAAAATATTTATAACAATCTAGATAAAGACTTAATTAAAAAAAACATTAATAATTTTCATCAAGTTGGTTTAGCAAATAATCAAATTAATCTTTTTTCCAAGAGTGGTTATTTAGCATTATTTAATTATAAGAATGGCAATCTTGAATATATTAAAAAGATTAGTAAAAACGGCATAAGTTCCGAGATTATTTTTATGAAAAAAAATATGTTTCTAATTGATAATAAAAATAAACTATTAAAATTTAATTAATTTAATTATTGGACTTACCACTTAACAAAGAAAGTTGGGTGATTTTCCCCTCTCCGATTAAATCTGTTGGTTTTACAGGATATTCACCTGTGAAATAATGATCGCTTAATTGCGGGTAAAGTTTATTTCTTTCTCCAAAACCAATAGCTTTGTATAGGCCCGCTAAACTCAAAAATTTTAATGTTTTCGCATTTATATGATTACACATTTCTTCATTGGTTTTACCATTAGCTAACAATTCTTTTTTTGTTGGCATATCCACACCATAAAAATCTGGATAGAGAATTTCTGGACACGCAATTCTTACGTGCACCTCTTTAGCTCCAGCATCATAAAGCATCTTAACTATTTTGTGGCTTGTAGTCCCTCTAACCAATGAATCGTCTACTAATATAATAGATTTATTTTTTACTAATGTTTGGGTGGCATTTAGTTTTAGCTTAACGCCAAAACTTCTTATAGATTGTGTGGGCTCAATAAAAGTTCTACCTACATAATGATTTCTTATAAGTCCTAGTTCAAAGCTTTTTTTTGAGTATTGGCTGTAGCCAAGTGCAGCAGGTACACCTGAATCCGGAACTGGAACAACCAAGTCTGCTTTAATATCTGTTTCTTTAGCAAGCTCTTCACCCATTCTCTTTCTGTATTCATAGGCACATTTGTTGTTAAGCAAACTATCTGGCCTAGCAAAGTAGATATATTCAAATGCATCTGGTCGTGCTTTTTTTAATGGAAATGGTTTTAAGCTGCTTAATTGTTTATTTTCAATAATTACGATTTCACCATTTTCAACCTCTCTTACAAATTTAGCTCCAACAATATCTAAAGCACAAGTCTCAGAAGCAAAAATAAACGATTCTTTTAACTTTCCAATCACAAGCGGTCTAATACCAAAAGGATCTCTAATTCCAATTAATTTTTTATTAGTCATCATTACTAAAGCATAACCACCTTGTATTTGAAAAAGGGCATCAATTATTTTATCTGTCATTTTATTTCTTTTAGATTTTGCTATAAGCTGAACTATAGTTTCTGTGTCACTTGTTGTTCTAAAAATAGCTCCATCTTTAACAAGAACATTTCTAAGCTCTATAGCGTTAGTCAAATTTCCATTGTGTGCCAAGCTCACACCACTGGAGTACAGGTCAGCAAAAAACGGCTGTATATTCCTTAATGAAACCTCCCCAGTCGTAGAATATCTATTATGACCAATTGCGGATTTACCGGGTAATTTTTTTATTATTTCTGGGTTAGTAAAATGATCACCAACTAAACCTTGTCTTTTTTCTAAATAAAATTTTTCTCCATCAAACGAGGAAATGCCACAACCTTCTTGTCCTCTATGTTGTAACGCATGTAAACCTAAAGCTGTCAAAGCAGAAGCTTCTTCATGATCTGAAACACCAAAAATACCGCACTCCTCTTTGGGTTTATTTAATTTAAATTTTTTCAATTTTTTCTTTAGTTTCTATAATATCTTTATAGTTTGGAAACTCATCAATAAGTAAATCACTGCCTTTTTTAACTACAGCAAAAGAAAAGGCGTCGTATGTTGATATACCCCATTTTTCATAAGGATAAAACCAGTTTAATATAGAAAAAAGAGAAACCACAACAATATAACCTTTGAAAACTCCAAATAGAATACCAAAAGATTTATCTACAGAACCAACGCCTGTCCAAGTTACTGTTCTACCAATAGCTTTTCCAAAAATAATAGTAATAAATAAAGTTATTACAAATATGAAAACAGCAATACCAACATTATGTATAAAATTAGACTCAATATAATCACCCACCCAAGGTTGCAATTTAGGAACAAGAATTATTGTTGAAAAAATAGAAACCACCCATTTTAATGATGAAATAAAACTTAATGAGAAACCATCAGAATAACATTTAATTATATTATATAAAATTACTAATATAAAAATAATATCAAAGAATAAGATATCTTCTTTAATAAATTCAACTAAGCTATTCATTACCGAAAGGCTTTAGAACTAAAATTAATTTTGGTAAAAGAGTTAGTACAGAAATTAATGCTAATAGCATTGCTATACCAGTGAAAATACCAAAATAAATAGTTGGTATAAAGTTAGATAAAACTAAAATCGAAAACCCAAAGACAATAGTAATTGAAGTGTTAAGTATAGCCACACCAACTGTATTATGACACCTATCAACCGTTTGATTATAGTTCTTTATTTTTTTAAACTCTTCTTTAAATCTGTAAATGTAATGAATACTATTATCTACCGCTATACCAATCGTTATTGCAGCTATCGTTATTGTCATCATATCTAATGGAATTCCAAGAAGGCCGATAATACCTAAGATAAAAAAAGCAGCTATAAAATTTGGGACAACACCAATAAAGGAAAGTATTAAATTTCTAAAAAGAATTAGGAACATCAGTGAAATTCCAAGCATAACTACACCTAAAGTTAAAATCTGAGATTTAAAAAGACTTTGCAGTAAATTATTAAAAAGAATTACAACACCAGCTAACTTATATTCTTCTTTTTTTAACCCTACTTTTGTAACTAATTCGTTTTTTATCTTATTTATTAGGTCATTTCTTCTAAGATCTTTTGTTGAATCTTTAATTCTAACACTAATTCTAGCCTCACTATCTTTTACAGATATATAGGGAGAGATAATTTCTTTTTTAATTTCCTCTGGTATTTTACTATAAAGTACGCCAGCTTCTAAAGTTTCAAGTTTGCTACCGGTTAGATCTTCAGCTACTCTTATAATTGAACCAAAAGACATAACCTTGCCTATTTCCGGTAAAGAATCTAGATAATCATGTACTTTTAAAATTTTATCTATTTTATTTCTAGTAAACCAGTATTTTGATGGATCCTCCACAGCATCTTGATTGTCATCGTCCCACTCAGAAAATTCATCATCTTTTTCTTTTTTTTCTTTTTTAATAGGAAATTCTAAAATAACATCAAGGGTGGTAGTCCCACCAAGTTTATCATCAATAAGTTTCATGCCTTTGTAGATTTCAGTTTTTTTATCAAAATAATTAATAAAACTATTCTCTACTTCTAGTTTTGAAATTCCAAATACACTTAAAACTATTATAATCAAAGCAGAACCAAATATAACGGAAGTATTATTTTTGGTAAAATTACTAAGTGCATTAGTAATCTTAGATCTTTGTTCCTTTTGATCTATTGAATCTTTGATACTACTAAATGTATTAAGAAGAGCAGGGACTAAGGTAAAAGTTATAATTACAGATACAATAAGTCCTAGCGTCATCATCCACCCAAAATCAATGATCGGTTTAATGCCGCTAAATATTAAAGATAAAAAAGCACAAATTGTAGTTAAAGCAGTATAAAATATAGGCAGAAACATTTTACTGCTCGCCTCGTAAACAGCTTCTTGAATACTAAAGTTTACAAATTCTTTTTTAATTTGTAAAAACCTAACGGTGATATGAATATTCATCGCCATATTTAGTATTAACATTAGAGCAATAAAATTTGATGAGATAACAGTAACCTTCCAGCCCAACATACCTAAAACCCCAACCATTGTACCTACTGAAAAAGCACAGCCTAATAACGGAATAAGTACTAATTTAATTTTCTTAAAAATAAGCCACAGTGTTATGATAATAAATAGGAACACTCCAATACCAAAAACCACAATGTCACTTTTAACAAACGACATCATATCGTCCGTTATCATTGGTAAACCACCCAAATGTATTTGAGCATTTTCACCATATCTTTTAATAACATCTCTAATTTCATTAATATTTTGATGGTTTTTTTGATTATATAAATTTCTGTAAGAATCGTACTCACTGTTAAAGATGTCTTTCTTTTTTTTTTGAGTACTATTTAGATTTCCTTCTAACTCCAAGTTAAAGTAATTATTTTTGATTTTTATGAGCTCATTTAACTTTTTATCTTTTTTTAGATAAACAACTATACCTGAAGTTTTTCCATCTTTACTGATAACATAGTCTCTATAAATTGGACTGTTTAGAATTTCTTCAAAACCTTTTTCTCTGTCTATCTCTGGATACGATAGTGTTTTGTAATTTTTTAACCTCTCCATTAAAGGTTCATCGCTATTTTTAAAAAGAGGGACGTCAATTACAGTTATTACACTATCCACCCACTCAAGCTTTTCTATTTTTGATTTTAAAAATTGAAGGTTTATAATTGTCTCTTCATCGGTAAAACTTAATGTCGGGGTATAAGTAAGGACCAGGTAGTCCTTGGAACCGTATCTATCGTTAACTTCTCTTAGGTATTTCAGGTCTTTATCGCTTTCAAGCAACAAGGAATCTGACGAAGCATCCAACTTAAAATCTTTAGAAAAATAAAGAAAAAATGAAAGAGAACAACAAGCTAAAATAATAGCAATTTTTGAGAAATCAACGATTAGAGTTTTATAAATTTTACCAAACATTACTTAAGTTGAGATATATCTTAAATTTTAGATAACTAAAGTATTAATTTTTAGGTAAGTCTTTAAATTTAGTGTACATGCCTTCAAATTCCACATGAACTGTACCAGTAGACCCATGTCTATGTTTTCCAATGATAAGATTAGCAAGACCATGAATGTCACTCATTTTGGATTGCCATTCAGCATGTTCAATAGAACCTTGTTTTGGTTCTTTTTTTTCAAGATAATATTGCTCTCTATAAACAAACATGACAACGTCAGCATCTTGTTCAATCGAACCTGATTCTCTTAGATCTGATAACTGTGGAATTTTGTCATCTCTTTGTTCTACCGCTCTTGATAATTGAGATAGAGCAACCACAGGCACATTAAGTTCTTTAGCAAGAGCTTTCAAACCTTGAGTAATTTCCGAAATCTCCTGAACCCTTCCATCCATACGGTTTGAATTAGTTCTCATTAATTGAATATAATCTACAACAACCAATTTCAACCCAAACAATCTTTTAATTCTTCTTGCCCTATTACTTAATGTTGAGATTGCTATAGCTGGAGTCTCATCTATATAAAGAGGTAGATCATATATATTTCTTGAAGCCTCAATGTAACGATTTAATGTTTCTTCTGTTGCCTTTCCAGTTCTTATTTCATGAGAAGAAATTCTAGCCTGTTCAGATAAAATTCTAGTCGATAATTGCTCTGAAGACATTTCCAAAGAAAAAAAAGCAACAGAACCTTTTTCATTATTTTCTTGAATTGTTTTTGCAGCATGGTACGCAATATTAGTTGCGAGCGCTGTTTTACCCATCGACGGTCTGCCTGCGATAATAACAAGGTCTGATTTATGTAATCCACCTAACTTTTCATCTAAATCTGTTAATCCTGTTGGCACTCCGACGATACCATGTTCGCTTTTCATAGCTAAAGTAGCCATTTCAATAGTTTGATCGATTGCTTGATTAAATTTTAAAAAAGTTTGTGAAAAATTACCTCTTTCTGCTAAATCAAAAAGTGATTTTTCAGCATCTTCAATTATATTTTCACCCGTCTTTTCTATTTGATCGTCTTTTGCTTGATCTTCGATACCATCGGAAATAAATATTAATTCTCTTTTTACAAACATTTCATGAATTATTTTTGCATAATCAATTGCTTGTTTTATTGAAGAGGAAAAACGTGTTAGCTTAACTAAATAATCAACTCCACCAACATCACTTAGCCCAGAGTCATTTTCAAAATAATTTTTTAGAGTAATTGGATTAGCTATCATTCCCTTATTGTTTAAATTTTCAATTACTTCATAAATTTTTCTATGAACAGGATCGAAGAATTTACCAGCATTAACAATATTAGAAATCTCGTCAATAATATCATTATTAACTAAAACAGAACCAATTAAAGACTGCTCTGCTTCTATGTTTGAGGGTAATTTATTTTCTTCTGTGCCACTAACACTAAGTTTAATCTTTTCCATATGTAGATAATAGTTAAAGAAAACTTAACATACACTTAAAAGTTACTCACTTTTTTTTCTACCTGTGGAAAAATATAATTTAAATTGAGTCTATTTTATCAACTTGCAAATTAACACTAGCTGTAACTTCTGCGTGAAGATTTATATTAATCTTATATTTGCCAATTTGAGTAATCTCTTGTCTTAGGTCTATTTGTGAAGGATTAATTTCAATCTCAAGCATTTCTTTAAAAGCATTAGACACTTCTTTTGGTTTTACAGAACCGTACAGCTCACCGTTTTCTTTAGATTCTTTCTTAAATTTTAGACTTTTATTATTGATTTTAGCAGCTACTTCTTTAAATTTTTTTTTTGTTTCTTCATTCTTTTTATTTAATTCAGTTTTCTTCTTGCTTACAAATTCTATATTTTCCTTACTGGCTCTTAATGCCTTACCCTGTCTTAAAAGATAGTTTCTACCAAACCCATTTTTAACTTCAACTTGGTCACCAATTTTACCAAGTTTCATAATATTTTCTAAAAGGATAATCTGCATAATTAAATTAGTCCTAAAATTTTTGCCTTTTTTATTTCGGAGGTTAGTTTTCTTTGTTTATTTTGAGAAACAGAAGTTATTCTTGACGGCATAATTTTATCTGTATCAGAAATATATCTTCTAAGTAATTTTATATTTTTGTAGTCAACTACTGGTGCGTCTTTTCCTGATAGGGGACATTTCTTTGAAAATCTCGCATCTGATTTTTGAAATAAACTAAGTTTATTTAAAGGGTTTTGAGGCCTCTTATTAAATTTTTTATTACTTTTTCTTTTCATTGATATCTTTTTCTTTAAAATATTCTGTTTCTGTGTCTAATTTTTTATATTTTACCGTCAAATGTCTTAGTAAAGAATTATCTATTATGCTGCTTCTTTTTATTTCATCTAGCGTTTTATTTTCAGCTTTAAATTTATAGTGAATATAAAAACCTTTATTGTAAGCTTTAATTTTTTTTGCAAAACTTAAAAGACCCCATTTTTCAACTTTTATAATCTCACCATCTGTTTTAGTTATTATATCTTGGTATTTTTTTTCTATCTTTTCTAATTCTGGCGTAGAAATGTCCTGTTTTGCTATTATTGTATGTTCGTAAAAAGTCATTGTGTAATCATTACTGTTTGTTTATTAAAAGAACGGTTTTATACTATTATAAATACGTCAATTCAATACTAATAATGTTATAAAAAGCATTTATACAAATGAAAGCTATATTATTTCCAGGTCAAGGTTCTCAAATAGTAGGAATGGGAAGTGAATTCTATAATAATTTTCCAAGCGTAAAAAAAATATTTTTGGAGGCTGATGAGGCAATTAATTTTAAAATATCTAAAATTATACTTGAAGGCCCAGAAAATGAACTTAAGCTCACCCAGAACACGCAACCTTCAATTCTCTTGGTAAGTTATGCTATTTTTTCAGTTTTAAAAAAAGAATTTAATTTTAATTTAGATCAAGTGAAATACTTTGCGGGTCATTCATTAGGTGAATATAGTGCATTACTTTGTGCTAATGCATTAACTTTCAAAGATGCTTTGAGTTTACTTTATGAAAGAGGAAAATCTATGCAAGAAGCTGTTCCAGTTGGACAAGGAGGTATGATTGCAGTTCTTGGATCTAATGTTGAAGATATAAATAAGAGCATATCTCAACTAAAAAGTAAAGGTGTGTGTGAAATTGCAAATGATAATGCAGAAGGTCAGATTATTTTAAGTGGTAATATTGAAACTATCGAAGAATTAAAAATCATTTTAAAAGAAAATAAAAAAAAAAGTATTTTGCTTCCAGTTAGCGCACCCTTTCATTGCTCGCTTATGCATTCTGCTGCTACTAAGATGAAGGAAAAAATTGATAATACAAATTTTAGAAAACCTGACTATGAGATTGTAAGCAATGTAACATCGCTCCCAACAAATAATCCTGAAGATATTAAAAATTTGCTAGTTAAGCAAATCTATTCAAAAGTTAAATGGAGAGAGAGTATGCTTTTTATGAAAGATAACAAAATTGATGATTTTATAGAAATAGGTCCGGGTAAAGTTTTAACAGGTTTAGCTAAGAGAATATTACCTAATAGTAATTCCTTTAGTATTAATTCAATAGATGATATTAAGAGACTAGCCAATGAATCTTAAAGATAAAAAAATATTAATAACAGGTGCTACCGGTGGTATTGGCTACAATTTAGTTAAAAAATTTTTTGATTCAGGTTCATTAATTTTAGCCACAGGAACAAATCAAGATAAGCTAAACAAACTAAAGGATGAGTTTAAAAATATTATTATTAAAAAATTTAAATTAAATGAACACTCAAAAATAGAAGGGTTTATAGATTCTTGCAGTATGGAACTTGGAGGGCTAGATGTTTTAATCAATAACGCTGGAATAACATCAGACAATCTTTCCATTAGAATGGCAGATGAAAACTGGAAAAAAGTTATCGATATTAATTTAACTTCTACTTTCTTGATGTGCAAACACTCTATAAAAAAGATGTTAAAAAATAGATACGGAAGAATTATAAATATAACATCTATTGTTGGACACACAGGAAATCTTGGTCAGGCTAATTATGCTGCCTCTAAAGCAGGTATTGTTGGTTTTTCTAAAAGTCTAGCTATTGAGTACGCAAAAAAGAAAATAAATATCAACTGTATTTCACCGGGCTTTATAAAAACTGAAATGACAGATAAAATTGATGAAGATTTTAAAAAAACTCTTATTGCAAAAATTCCAAGTGGAGATTTAGGAACAGGACAAGATATTGCTAACTGTGCTGCTTTTTTATCGTCAGATATGTCAGATTATATTACTGGTGAAACAATACATGTTAATGGCGGTATGTATATGTCTTGACAATCACTACTAATAATCTATTAAGAAATTAAATCATAAATAGAAAAATAGGAATTTAAATGTCAGATATTAGTTCAAAAGTTAAAAAAATAGTAGCAGACCATCTTGGTGTAGAGGAAGAAAAAGTTACAAATGAAGCTAGCTTCATTGACGATTTAGGAGCAGACAGCTTAGATACCGTAGAATTAGTTATGGCATTTGAAGAAGAATTTGGATCTGAGATTTCTGATAGTGAAGCAGAAAAAATCTTAACCGTAGGTGATGCAATAAAATTTATTGATAGCAAACCTAGCAATTAATTTTTAATCGAAATCTGAAAAAACATGACTTCCAGCAGTGGTGGTATAATGGTAATCTTGTCATCCCCGTCAGGTGCGGGCAAAACAACACTAACTAAAAAAATTCAACAAAAAAATCAAAACATAAAAATTTCTGTTTCACACACAACAAGAAAGCCTAGGTCAAACGAAGTTGAGGGGATAGATTATTTCTTTATTAGCCATCAAGAGTTTGAAAATAAAATTAAAAATAATGAATTTTATGAACATGCGAAAATATTTGATAATTTTTATGGGACATCAAAAGATTCTGTAAATAATTTTTTAGAAAAAAAAAATGACATTTTATTTGATATTGATTGGCAAGGCACCCAACAACTATCTAAATTTAAAGAATTAAGGTTAACTAAAATATTTCTAGTACCCCCAAATAAAAAAGAATTAGAAAAAAGACTCATACAACGAAATCAAGACAAATCTGAAGTTATCTCTAAAAGGCTTAAGGCTTATGATGACGATATTTTTCATTGGTCAGATTATGATTATGTAGTAATTAATGATAATTTAGATCATTGTTTTGTACAAATTGAAAAAATTATAAGTGAAGCAAAAAAAACAGCTAATAATTAAATTTCTTTTTCAAAATATTCTGTAATTTTATAGTATTGTTTTTCCGATATTTTATTAGGTCTTAAACTCAAGTCTATTTTAATTTTTTCTGCTATTAAATTTGGTTTTTTAAATAATTTTTTGAATGCTTTATTGATCATTTTTCTTTTTTTTGAAAAAAAAACCTGTGTAATTATTTCAAGATTTGAAATATTTTTAACTTTAAAATCTTTATTTACAAAAGGCTCAAATATTAAAATTGTAGACTCAACTTTAGGAACAGGATAAAAGCAATTTGCAGAAACATTGATAAATTCAGTAACCTTCAACCTGGAATTGGTTAGCACAGCCAGTCTTCCAAAAGCAGAAGACTTATGTTTAGCTACTATTTTATCAGCAACTTCCTTTTGAAACATCAAAATTAATTTTTTATATTTAGGGGGCCAGTTTTCAAATTTAATTAGTTTAGCAAGTATTTGTGAGGAAATATTGTATGGTAAGTTACCTATTATTATTGAATTTTTTTTTATTTTATCTTCTAGATTAAATTTTAAAATATCTTCATTAAAAATTTCTAAATTTTTTTCTACAACAAGTTTGTCTTTTAAATATTCTGTTAGTTTTTGATCTTTTTCTATTAAAACTAAACTTTTTGGATTTTCATCTATAATTCGATTAGTTAAATTTCCAGTGCCCGGTCCTATTTCAACTATATTATTATCCTTAATATTGGAGGATTTTATTATCTTATTTATAATATTATTATCAATTAGAAAATTTTGTCCTAAGGATTTTTTAGGCTTAATCATTAATTTTTATCTAAGAAATTAATTGCACTAATTATACTTTGTGGGCTAGCTTTATCTAAACCTATAATATCTTGAGCTATTCCATGATCTGGAGAAATTCTTAAATATTTTAAGCCTAGTGTAATATTTATCGCGTTATATCCGTATAGAGCCTTAAAAGGTCCCAAAACTTGATCGTGATACATTCCAACTATTACATTGTAATCAATTTTTTTTTGAATGTTGAAAATGGTATCTGCGGGGTAAGGTCCCCCAATATCTATATTTAGTTTTTTTAGTGCTTTTATTGCAGGTTCAATAATTCTATTCTCAATTGAGTTTTTACGATTTTCACTATTATGAGGGTTAAGCCCCAAGATAGCAATTTTTGGTTTTTTTTTAAACAATGTTGAGTATGAACTATTAAGTGTTAATATTTTTTTCTTTATTAAACCGAAATTAATCTTTTTGGTAATATTTTTTATTTCTATGTGTGTAGTTAGAGGCACTACTGCAAGATTTTTATTATAAATCAACATAACTTCTTTATTTTTTAAGTAATTTTTACTTGATAAATACTCTGTCACACCAAGATATGTATTATTAAAGATTTTTTTATCTATTGGTGCGTTAATGAACCCCTTAATTTTTTTATTAATAGCCAAATCATGAGCAACATCTAAACATTTAAGTACATATTTTTTGGTATCAATATTGGCAATTTTAAAAGGTGACTTAAATTTTAAAGGTACATTTAAAATATTAAGTTTATTTTTATCTATATATTGCTCAATTTTATTAATTTCTATAAGTTTAATCTTTAAACCAATTTTACTTATTTGTTTTTTTAAAAGTAAGAAGTTTCCAATAATAAATAAATTTTTTTTATTTTTAGTTTTTTTCCACGCTTTTACAATAATTTCTGAATTGATACTGTTTGGTTCGCCAGCAACTATCCCAATAAGTTTTATCATAAAAAATTTATCACAACTTTGTTTTCTAAATTAGAAAAATGTGATCTAGAAAATAAATTTAATTTTTCTTCTTTTTTTTGATTAATAATATTTTCTTTCAATTTTCCTTCATCAATATCACTCTTTTTTTTTATTTCATTTAACTTAATAATTGATACAGTATTTTCACTTATTATTGGAGGAGTTACCTCACCGACTTTAAGTTTTTTAATTTCTTTTATAAATTGTTTAGACAAATTTTTAATTGCTACCCAGCCGATAGAACCATCGTTACCTGCTGAAGCTGAAGTACTAAATTTTCTTACTGCTGCCTCAAAACTTTCTTTTTTAATTAAATTATTAATTTCACTTAATAAATCCTCATTATATTCTAAGTAAGAAATTTCTATCTCTGATAGCTTATATTCATTCTGGTCAAAATTTATAGCCTTTTCAACTTGATTATTTACTTCATTATCTACTTCAATTATATTTATATTAATTTGTTTTTCATAGAGTGTGTAAATTAACGTATTCCAGATAAGCTCAGTTTTGTGATTTTCTAGAAATAAATTGTAATCTATTTCATATCTTTTAAATATTTCTTTTAAATCTTTTTCATCTGTGTTTAAATTTTTTGCAACTTTCGCAACATAAAGGTTTAGATCTTTTTTATTATATCTGGAAATTTTATAATTATTAATTTCATTTTTTTTAATTGATTTATTAATTAAATTCTTTACCGCTAAATTTTTATTATTTTGAATATTTTCCTGAGTAAGCTCTTTTTTGTTGATTACTAAATAGGTAATTATTTCGTTCTTAATATCGAGAGATGTTATTACCACTTCTCCCACTTTTACAACAATAGTATTAGCAA
>Ga0307986_10002141_pt1 | contig 14191 bp, 9 predicted proteins | sample EllFjometageno82_FD_203170 | JGI IMG/M metagenome (GOLD analysis project Ga0307986, IMG submission 203170) | Marine microbial communities from Ellis Fjord, Antarctic Ocean - #82 | ecosystem: Environmental > Aquatic > Marine > Unclassified | place: Southern Ocean | collected 2014-10-09
ATGTTGCTGCTTACTTTAAGTATAAAAAAGAAACAGGAAGAAATATTGAAGACTTTGTTAAAATTAACAGAGACCTTGATGATATTAATCCTGATAAGTTGCTTCGTGATTATCTAACTGCTACCGAGAAAGGTCTTGATGCAGAAGATATTGATGAGATGATGGAAGATTATTCATATGATGAAGAGTTAGATGAAGAGTCTCACATTAAGAAAACGAGGTTAGCTAAAAAGAAAATGGTTGCTAGAGCCAAAGATTATTTTGAATCTGAAAAAGAAAAATACAGAGTCCCTGTCGAGTCGATGGGTACATCTCTTTCTGAGGAAGATTCAAAAGGATTGGAGGAATATAGAAACTATATTGAAGAGTCAAAGTCTTTAGGAGAAGCGTATCAAAAAAGGGACCAATGGTTTAAAGACAAGACAAGTGAAGTTTTCGGTAGTGAGTTCAAAGGTTTTGAGTTTGCGTTAAACGATGACAAAAAACTTGTTTATGTTCCCGGAGATGGTGCAGAGTTAAAGAAAGTCCATATGGACCCTAATAATTTCACAAAGAAATTTTTAAGTGAAGATGGTCTTTTGAATGACCCTGTAGGTTATCACAAAGCATTAGCAGTAGCTATGAATCCTGAAAAGTTTGCTAAGTTCTTTTTTGAGCAAGGCAAATCGGAAGCGGTTGATGACGTTATGCGTAAGACAAAAAATATTGATATGTCTACACGTAATGTTCCTCAAAATGTTACCGCAGGAGGTACGACAATTCGAGCAGTAGGACAGGACTCAGGTCGTGGACTACGAATTAAAAGTAAAAAATAATTTTAAAAATTTAAAAAAACGAAAAAATGGCAGTACAAGCAGTACCGGGATTTCAGTTGCAGCCGAGTGCACAACAGGTCCCACTAAAATCAAATTACATAACTAACTTTGATTTCTTGAATCAGTATCTTCCTGATACTTATGAAAAAGAATTTGAGCGTTACGGTAATAGAACAGTAGCATCTTTCCTACGTATGGTAGGAGCAGAGATGCCTTCTAACTCTGACCTTATCAAATGGGCAGAACAAGGTCGTCTACACACTAAATATGTCGATTGTACAACAACTGTACTTGCGGGGTCTAAGATAGCAACATTTACAGTAAATGACGTTTTAGTTCCTACATTAGTACCTGCAGCCGGTGCAGTAGGAAGAACAGGTGGAACGGCTATTGCAGTTCGTGTTGGACAAACAATTATGATTACTGCTAACGCAGGTGGAGCAAACAATAAGGCAATCGTTACTGCAGTTAATACTACAACTGCGGGGAATACCTTTGATGTAGCTTTCTATGAAGCAGCAGGTTTCAGTAATACGGCAATAGTAAACAAGTACTCTATGTTTATCTACGGTTCTGAATTCAAAAAAGGAACTTTCGGAATGAAAGGTTCTTTAGAAGCTGATGACGAATTCTATGAAAATTCTCCTATCATAATCAAAGACAAGTATGCAGTATCAGGTTCTGATATGGCTCAAATTGGTTGGGTAGAAGTAACTACTGAGAACGGAGCAAGCGGTTACCTATGGTATATGAAATCAGAGCACGAGACTCGTCTACGTTTTGATGATTACCTAGAGACTTCAATGATTGAAGCGGTTCCTGCTGAAGCAGGTTCAGGTGCAATTGATGCAACAGGTGATGTTGGTAACAAAGGCTCTGAAGGTGTTTTCTACGTTGTTAATCTACGTGGTAACGTATGGGGCGGTGGTTTCCCTGTTGGACTTGCAGACTTTGATACTATCGTATCTCGTTTAGATAAGCAAGGTTCTATCGAAGAGAACGTAATCTTTGTTGACAGAAACTTTAGTTTCTCAATTGACGATATGTTGGCAGCACAAAACTCTTATGGAGCAGGTGGGTCTTCTTATGGTCTTTTCGAAAACGACAAGGATATGGCTCTTAACTTAGGTTTCACAGGATTCCGTAGAGGTTACGATTTCTACAAGTCTGATTGGAAATACTTGAATGACCCAACAATGCGTGGTGGTTTACCAACTGCAGCAGGTTCAGGTAAAGTAAGTGGATTGTTAGTTCCTGCAGGTTCTACTACTGTATATGACCAAATCCTTGGTAAGAACGCAAAGCGTCCTTTCCTACACGTGCGTTACCGTGCTTCTGAAACAGAAGACAGACGTTACAAGACTTGGATTACAGGTTCTGCCGGTGGTGCTGAGACTTCTGACCTTGATGCAATGGAAGTAAACTTCCTTTCTGAAAGAGCAGTATGTACTTTAGGTGCAAACAACTTCTTCTTGTTCCAAAACTAGGAGAAACAAATATCAGGGGAGTGTCTTTAAAGACACTCCCTTTTTTTAAATCTAATTAAATTATATTATAATGAATACAAAACAAAAAGTGTTTACCGATAAGGTATACAAACTCACTAAAAACTCGGCTCCTTTATCTTTTATGTTGCCGACAAGACATACTACACAATTTCCACTTTTGCATTTTGATGAAGACCACGGAAGTAATCGTGCCCTTCGGTATGCAAGAAATCAAAAAAGTCCTTTCGAAGATGAGCAAGATGGAAACGCAGTATTAGAACCTATTATCTTTGAAGATGGATTTTTATCTGTCTTAAAAAACAATCCTGTACTACAAGAGTTTCTTCACTATCACCCATTAAATGGAGTGGGATTTGAAGAAATTAACGAGGAGCGTGATGCCAATGCTGAAGTTGAAAGACTCAATGCTGAAGTTGATGCTTTAATTGCAGCAAGAGGAATGAAGGTAGAAGAAATAGAAATGGTATCAAGAGTTCTTTTTAATAGAGACGTAACTCAGGTATCTACATCAGAACTTCGTAGAGACATCTTAATTTATGCTAAGAGTTATCCTGAAGATTTTCTTGATGTGATTAATGACCCTGCATTAAAACTACAAGCTAATGTAGCTTTGTTATTTGAAAAAGGTTTGCTATCATTCAGGAAAAACCAAAAAGAAGTATGGTTTAGTACTAATGCAAATAAAACTAAAATGTTAAATGTGCCATATGGTGAAGACCCTATGACAATAGTATCATCATTCCTTCAGTCAGACGATGGAATTGAAAACTATAAACTACTTGAGAAGTTACTATAATATTAAATACTCAACAAGGTTGTATTAAAGTGCAAGACTCCTTCTCAAAAAGAAGGGGTCTTTTTTTTTTGTTATCTTTGCTAAAAGGTTTATAGATGATTAACTCAGTGAGAAATACAGTTCTGTCTGTACTGAACAAAAATAATTACGGATATGTCTCTCCTTCTGATTTCAATTTATTTGCAAAGCAGGCACAGTTAGATTTATTCGAGACATACTTTTATCAGTACAACTATCAGATAAATAAAGAAAATGCTCGTCAGTCAGGTACGGGATATGCGGATATAAGAAAAGGTTTAGAGGAACTCATTGAAATGTTTTCCGTATTTAACCCACTTACTCTTAGTGCTATTCCACCGACCAATACTAACGTATATTCTTTGCCGTCTCAGACGACAACAGGAGACGACTACTACCTTTTAAATAAGGTTCTTATATACAACAACCTTATAGCAAGTGGTACAAGTACAAATGTTGCAGTACCTGAAACAGATTTAATAGATGCAAATGCTACATTCATAACGAATGGAGTAAAGGCAGGTGATGTAATTGGTTTTGTTAGCGATAATATTACTCAATATGTTACGGTTTTATCAGTAGCTTCTGAAACACTTTTATCAGCTACAGAGAGTGTTGTTAAAACTGAACCATTTAATTCAAATGGTATAGTATATAATATATACACAGACTCCGTAGAGGAGGCTGAAAAGGTTACACATAGCAAGATTACTATGTTGAATAATTCTATTTTAACAAAGCCTACTCTTACATTCCCTGCATACTCGCAGCAGGACAATACTATGTTTGCTTTTCCTAACACTATAAATAACATAGGACAAGTAGCATCGCAATACATTAGGTATCCCTTAGCCCCTAAGTGGACTTTTATTACATTGGTAAATGGAGAGCCTTCATTTGACCAATCACAAGCCGATTACCAAGACTTTGAGTTACCACTTGATTGTGAGCCGGACTTAGTAAGTAAGATACTTCAATATGCAGGTATGTCTATCCGTGAAGCAGGTGCAGTTCAATTTGGGCAGAGTCTTGAGCAATTAGATAACCAATCAGAACAATAAATACGATGGCATATATTTCACAATATCAGTATTACGAAAACGGGGGAGTTGCTCCGGAAAACTCTAATTGGGGTTCTTATCAATATGTATCCCTATACGACATAGTCAACAATTTTATGTTGATGTATGCAGGGAACCACTCGCTAGTAAACAACGAGGAAAGGTTTAAGATTTTATTCCACGCAAAACGTGCGATACAAGAATTAAACTACGATGCGTTTAAAGAAATTAAAGTACTAGAGTTAAGTGTTGATGACCAACTTAGATATGTTTTGCCTTCTGACTATGTCAATTGGGTTAGAATATCAGTGCAAAGAAATGGGGTGTTATTACCTCTTAGCGAAAACATCCAAACCAATTGGTCTTCAGCGTATCTTCAAGACAACACGGGGAAAATTTTATTTGACCAAGATGGCAGTGCATTATCTCCTCAGTTTTCAGAACTAGATTATGCAAGAATTTTTTCTATACAACCAAGCATTTATCTAAATTCGCAATCTCCTTTTAATGGACTTAGCGGATACAATGATGGGGGGAATTGGTATTTTGAAAGAAACATTGGAGCAAGGTTTGGATTAAACACTGAGACTGCTAATGCAAATCCTACATTTAAAATAAACTCTAAAGGTGGTGTCATTAATTTTAGTTCAGGCATTCAAGGGGAGTTAATTGTTCTTGAGTATGTATCTGATGGTATGGAAAACGGGAATGATAGCAGTGTAACTGTAAATAAAATGTTTGAAGATTATGTATATGCAGCCATTGAGTATTCAGTTCTAGGTTCAAAATATGGGGTTCAAGAATATATTGTTAATAGGGCAAAGAAAAGAAAAACCGCTTTATTAAGAAACGCAAAAATTAGAATTAGTAATATTCATCCCGGTAGATTGTTAATGAATCTAAGAGGACGAGATAAGTGGCTCAAATAATATGGCAAACCTTACAAGGAATTTTATAGCAGGTAGAATGAATAAGTCCGTTGATGAACGGCTTGTACCTAACGGAGAGTATGTCGATGCTCTTAATATTCGCATGGGTTCAACTGAGCAATCAGAGGTTGGTGTAATAGAGAACTCTAAAGGGAACCTTTCGTTAACTACACTTAGTTATAATGGCAATCCACTAAGTTCTCGTGCAAGATGTATAGGTGCTTTTGATGATGGTACTAATGAGACTCTTTATTGGTTCGTACACGATTCCCTTTATCCTTCTTCACCAACAGGGAAAATAGATTTAGTAGTTTCATTTAATACCACTACTAATACTTTGATATATCATTTAATTAGCGTAAATGAAGGTTTTAATATTAATACTACTTTAAACTTTGACCCTAAATTTTTAATTACAGGAGTTAATAAGGTAGAGGATTTATTGTATTGGACTGATGATTTTAATCAGCCAAGACAAATCAATGTAAAAAGAAATTATGCTAATCCTGTTGTGGGTGTTGATGGGTTTTTTAACGAGGCTATCCTTGTTATTAAGCAACCACCTATTGCATCACCTACTGTTGTCCCAACTCCAACAAGTAGTCAAGATAACTTCTTAGAAGAAAGGTTTATATGTTTTGCTTATAGGTACAGATATGAAGACAATGAATATTCTGCTACATCTCAATGGAGCAAACCCGCATTCCTGCCTAACAGTTTTAGATATGATTTCGCAACTGCACTAAATTCAGGTATGAGTGGAACCGCTAACATGGCGGTTATAACTTATAATTCCGGTGGACCATTAGTAAAGTCTATTGAACTATTGTTCAAAGAAAATCAATTCCCTACAATTAGAATTATTGAAAAATTCAATAAACAAACTGAAGGTCTTGCTGATAATACAAATTACACTTTTGAGTTTCAAAACAGTCAAATTTTTACAATTCTTGAAAACTCAGAAATATTAAGACTATACGATAATGTTCCTCTATTAGCTAAAGCCCAAACCACAATGGGTAATAGACTTATGTACGGTAACTACGTTGATGGTTATGACATGGTAGATTTAGGAGATAGCCCTGTTAGATTAGAATATATATCAAATGTTATCTCAGAAGAGATTGGCTCATCGGATTTAGAAGACGAATTAACAACCGGTTTTTGGACTTTTGACGGTGCTCAGAATTTGAATAATGGGAAAATACTAATAGATTTTACCGGAATAAATTTAGTTGCGGGGGGTATATTTACTCTAGAGTTAAGATATAAATTTGGTTTGTACGGAGGTCAAGCACCTTTTCCTACAGACCAACAGGTGGGTACAGGAATATCGTTTACTTATATTTTACAACAACCTTTTGCTAACGTCTTTGAACTTTTTCAAGATGCCGATTTTCAAGATAAAATAGGAACGGCATTAAACATAGAGACTGTTGCAGACGCTTGTACGGGAACTACGTTTACCGATGCTTTTAATTGTTCTGTTGAGCAGACTCTTGAGGCTCCCGGAGGTATTACCCTCTATAAGTACGAGAGTGGGCAATCTCAGGCAGGGCAGCCTATAGAGACCTACACAGGGACAGTTGCTACAAATATGAGTTTCCAACTACCGGCAATGAGGTATGTTGACGACCCTAATTTTACAAATATTACTCAATCGGTATACGCTTATTATGAAATAGAATCAGCAGAGGCTACCTATTCTGAGATTGGCAATCCATCAAGCCTTCACAGTAATCGGGGTTATGAAGTTGGTATCGTTTATATGGATGGGTTTAACAGGTCCTCTACTGCTTTAGTAAGTAATAATAACGCAGTTCATATTCCCTGTGCTTCATCAGCCCTTCAAAATAAAATTCAAGTTACTATACCAACAGGACAACGTGCTCCTTCTTGGGCTAAGAGATATAAGTTCTGTATAAAAGCTGATAAAGAAATTTATGAAACTATTTATACAACTTTCTTTTTTAGAGACACTAACTCAAATGACGATTGGTTTTTGCTTGATGGACAGAACTCACAAAAAGTTAAAATTGGTAGTGAGTTAATTGTAAAGACAGATACTTCAGGACCAAGAAGTAGTTGTACTTATACTACTGTATTAGATAAGGTTGCTCAAGCTGCAGATTGGTTAGACCCTGCACCTATTGATGATGATGGTTTTAATATCAAAGTACCGGGAGGTACATACATGAGGTTATCGGCTAATAACTTTAGTACCACAACAGATATTAACGATGGATTACCTGCAACTTGGACTCAAGGAGAAAAATTATCCAACACAAAAGATAATCCTTATAATGGCATAATAGGCTATCAGATAAATGTACCGGACCCTAATACTCCCGGACAATTTGTAGACTTACCAATTCCTGCAGGCTCAAAAATTCTTATAAAATATGAGAGTATTAGAATAGGTAAGAATGAAAATTTAGAGGGGTTAACTTATATCTACGAACAAAACTTTACCTCTAGTCAAGACTATTCAAGTTTTAAAACATGGTGGGACGGAGATAATATAGGAGGAACTTTAAATGCAGCTTTTGTAGTAAGAACTGCTACATTTAATCAGTCTCCTCCAACGGCAACTTATGACCCTACTTTAGACAATACCATGCCTATTAATAATTTGGGTGTAAATTTTAAATTTGTATTTCAATCAAATACACAACCAACAAGTTTAACTGTAAGCGGTAGTCTAGGATATGATAGTAGGAAAAAGCGAACAAACACTAAGATGGAAATTCTTATACAACGTGCTAATTCGCTTGTTGTATTTGAGACAGAACCTATTGATGCTGCTCCAAATATTTGGCTTGAGTCTTCAGAGGCATATAATATTAACACAACCACAGGAGAGCATCTTAGTCCCGACCAAAGTCAAGATTTTGCAAATAACACCCCTGCCTTAATAGTTACTGATTTCTTTAACTGTTACTCTTTTGGTAATGGTGTAGAGAGTTATAAGATAGAGGATGCTATAACAGGAAAGCAAGTAGAACTTGGTAATAGAGCATATACCACTACAGACACAGACTTTAAAAGAGTTCGTAGATATTCAGATATTACCTATAGTGGTGTTTATAATGAGGAGTCTAATAGGAATGGATTAAATGAATTTAATCTTGGGTTATTAAACTTTAAGTCATGTGAGCAATCATTTGGTCCTATCAATAAATTATTTGCAAGGCAAAGAGATATCCTTACGTTACAAGAAGATAAGATATCATATGTTCAAACGGATATAAACTTATTATCTGATGCAGCAGGTGGCTCAGGAGTTGTGGTAGCAATACCAAAAGTCTTAGGAAGCCAAGTTGCAAGAGCAGAAGAGTATGGTATATCTAATAACCCTGAGAGTTTTGTTCAGTGGGGACCTGATAAGTACTTCACAGACGCTAAGAGAGGCTCTGTAATCAGCTTAAAAGGACAAACGGCAGAATCGTTAACCGCAGTCTCAATGATGGGGATGAGGTCTTGGTTTAGAGATTTGTTTATTGATGACTTTGATACTCAAAAACTAGGGGGATTTGACCCTTATATGAATGAGTATGTTATATCTTCAAATGGAATAAAACTTCCGGCTCCTGTTGTTTGTGAGGATTGTGGAATAACAACATCTATTGAGGTAAAGGAAGGTACAGATTATATTACTTGTTATGAACTTGGAGACTTAGTTGGCGATGTTGTTGTAGACTACACTGTATCTTCTGTTACCGGAACATTTACTGTAACTTCACTATACAATGGGATTTCAACAGTAGTTGGTCCAACAAGTACAAGTGGGACTTTGACATTCTCTAAGAATGTGGTTAATGTTGATACTGCACAAATTTTCATTGATTCTACAGACTCTGTTTCTTTACAATTAACTGTTAACTGTCCTGCCGCAGATTCTATTACTATTGTTTTAGTGACTATAACAAGTGATAATGAAGAAGGGTTATTTACAACTAACCAATACAGATGGCAAGACGGAACTTTTATTTCTCCATTACATACTGAGAAAGTAAAATTTGCAACAGGGAATAATCCTATTGTAAGTAGTTATTCTACTATAACAGGACCACAAGGTGGTGGTGTTATACCATCTAATAGTGCGACAGTAGCAATGTTTAATAATACTCTTGTTCCTGATGATTTTGTATTTGATGTTGCGGCTGATGAGTTTAGATATTTAAGAAGCAGCACAACGTATGCTAACACACCTACAGATATTCAAGCGTTATTAGCGACAACAAATATTGCAACTCCAACTTTAGCCCCAATAAACGGAAACACTGCATACTACGCACAATTTCCAATGCCATCTACAGGAGACTATCTCTACTTGGTTTGGGACTACAGAAACAGTACCCCTATTGAATTATGCTATGACGCAACGTCTGCATTAACCGCTTGTTGCGATTGTCAAAGTAGTGGAGGTGACACTCCTGCAGCTTCCGGATATGTCATTCGTGATTGTATGACAGGTTTTGATTATGTAGCAGAACAAGCTGCTTTCAACTTTACTCTTGGTGACGTAGTACAATATAAAGTAGGTACAGGCGGCGGCACGGGTGTTACGCAATGTGGAACTGTTCAAAGTTCAACTACCGTTAGTGCAAATGCAAGTATTCAAAACGCATCTACTTATAATTGTGATGATGAAACAGATTGTCCTACTTGTACTAGCTATACTGTATCTACATATTCTTCTTCAGGATTATCATATAGCTATACAGACTGTGATGGTCTAGAGGCAGGTGGTACAATTGGTGGAGCAGGTGGTTATGACGAAGAAAGTTTCTGTGCAAGAAGAGGAACAGTAAGTGTGGAAGGTTCAATAAATTTAATTCAGTTTGGACCTTGTGCTCCCTAAAATAAAATAAAATAAAATGCCAACAACATATTACTTAGACGGAAATACTTTTCTTAATTCTACATCAGTTTATACTGATGCGGCACAAACTGTGTGTGCTCCGGACGGTTTTTATTCAGACGGAACTAATTCAAGAGAGTTAGTTAACTGTATCTTACTAGCATCTGAAGTATGTGGAGATTGCTCTACTGCGTGTGATGAATCTATTAGTCTACCGGGGGCTGCAGGTAATCAAGGTATCTACTCAGTCAACTATGATTTAGGCAGTGCGACAGGTGCAGTTATTATTACATTTGCTCCTGCGGCAGTACCTGATGGAATTAGAGTTACTTATGATAGTTCAGTATACAATACATTAAGTAGTCCTGTTGATGGATACCATAAAGGGACAAGTGCTGAACTATTTACTTACGTAGGAAGCACACCTGCGGATTGTGGTATTTCAGGAACTACGTATGCTAATATAACAAAGTATCTATACAACGGCACTGTATTTCAAAATACAGGAACACAATCAATTACCGTATCACCATTAGATGTTTCATTATCAGCAACCCCTCCGGGCAATCCTATTATGGTTATCCCTAAGACATCTGCAACACCTTCAACATTGGCTATAGAAATAGTAGGTCCTTGTGATGACACAGGTTGGGGTGTAACTGTAGCTTGTCCGGCAACTTTAACGGGATATAGTTCTTCAACTTCTGCATCAGGGTCATTCACTGAAGCCTGTAACGCACCTTTAAACTCAACGTATTATAATGTGGCGGTAACAGGAACTGCAGGCGTTCCTTTATTACACGACTATGTATTTAGTGATGCCAATGGATTTCAAGCATTAGCTAATGGTTGGTATAGAACCACAAGTGGATATATTGAAGTGACTAATGGTATTGTTACAAGTGTGGGAACTTGTACCCCTGAATATATTTATCTATCAGGACTACAGGGTGTTTGTAATGTATTCTGTGATGGTACAAACAGACCAATTATTTCACAAAGACAAACTACTAATAATCATAATTATTCACAGATAGTATTAAATGATGTTATTACTCCTTCAGTATTAACTGATGGATATTATGCTTATGCTGCTACTTCTACAGATACGAACACCGGTCCATTCCAAATAATGCGATTAGAAAATAATGTGGTTATTGGATTATCTGAATGTAGTGGAGGAACTTGTTCACCTGTTTAAAAAAATATATATATGCCTAATTATACACTAACATATGACGAAGGAGTACAAGGGTGGACATCCTTCTATTCTTACAACCCTGATTTTATGATTGGGATGAACAATTACTTCTATACATTTAACGGGGGTAATCTTTACCGTCATAATGTAAACGAGGTTAGAAATAATTACTACGGAGTTCAGTACAATTCTACATTAAAAAGTGTATTCAATGATTTGCCTTTAGAGAATAAATTATTTAAAACACTTAATCTAGAAGGAGATAATGCTTGGGAAGCAACGATGAAAACTGATATACAGGACTCAGGATTTATTGATGATACTTACTTTGAAAAAAAAGAAGGGGCTTGGTTTGGGTTTGTAAGGAACTTAGGTACTGTGCCTTCCGCAACATCAGAGTATGCTTTGCGTTCTTTAAATGGTATTGGCAAAAGTTCTGTAGTTACAATCGGTGCAGGTACTGCGACAATTTCTTTTCCTCTTACAATTGAGGTTGGTAATATTTTAAGTGTAGGGGATATGTTTTATTTTGGGTTACCTCCAACTTATAATAGTCCACAACTTGCAGGTCAAATTACTCAGATTAATATCAACCTACGTGCAGGTATAAATCAAGTTGTAATAAATACCAATGGTGCAACCTTTATTCCTACAGTTACGCCAACCCCCACTACTGTACCTATATCTATACAGAATCCTTATTTTCTTTATATAAAAAATGCAGTTGCTGAATCCCATGGAGTGCTAGGACACTATTGTGTATTCACACTTGAGAACACTAATACGGACAAGACTGAATTATTTGCAGTTGAGTCAGAAGTAATGAAATCTTTCCCTTAAAATTATTATCTTTGTTACTATGGTGGAAAGTGAGCATCCAATGCAGATTTTAAGTAGTATTCCCCAAGGAACGGGAATGTTATGGGAAAAAATTAAAACTTTCAAAGAACAAATAAATGCTTTTGATGAGTCTTTAACACATAAATCAGGTGAAAAACAAAGCAAAGAAATGCAAGAGGTATACCCTTTAAAGCAACATATTGAGAATGGTATGTATACAAGAGAAATATTTATGCCTGCGGGACATTTAATAATCTCAATGATACATAAGCAAAACCATCCTTCATTTTTACTTAGAGGAAAGGTATCGTATTTGACTGACGAGGGATTAGTGGAAACAATAACTGCTCCTCACGTAATTAAAACAAAAGAAGGAGCACAAAGAGTTTTATATATACACGAAGACACTGATTGGTGTTGTGTGTATAGGACTGACAAAGAGACATTTGAAGAGGCAGAGGCAGATGTATATGCAGATACCTATCACGACTTGCCTAATTATATTATAGAAAAGAAAAAATTATTATGGCAGGATTAGCAACAGGATTAGCAATTGCGGGATTAACACTCAGTGCCGGAACTACCGCAGCTTCGTTTATACAAGCAGGGAAAGAAAGAAAAAAATCTGACGCATATGAACAAGATGCTGATAGAGCACTTGCTGATGCACGTAGAGCATTGCAGGTAAACTATGCCAAACAAATGTCAGTTAACAACGAGGTATATAATCAAGAACGTCTAGCGGCTCAAGGTGGTGTTCAGCAATTTATGGATGCAGCAGCAGATGCTGACCCTAGAGGAGCAGCAGCCGCAGCAGGGCAAGGTTTAATGTCTTTGCAGGGGCAGTTACAAGGAACAACAAACAGGCAGACAAATGAGTTAATAAATATTGAGAATGCAATCTTAGAGGAAGACTCTAGACTTCGTGATATTAATGCAGGTTTAGATATGCAAGAGGTTGCAGGTGCTCAACAGGCAGCAGCAGACTCTAGAAATATGGCGGCAGCCGCAAAACAACAGGGTATTCAGGGAGCAGCAAATACTGTACAACAAGGTCTGTCATTGGTCCCTCTTTATTCTCAAAATAAAACTTTAACTAAGGGAGCAATTGCTACGGCTCAACAATCAGACCCTAGCTTTGCGGCAGGATATGACCCGGTAGGAGGTACTAATAAAGATTTCAGACAATTTAAAAAGGCTAATCAGGGATTTAAAAGCGACCCTAGATATATGAAAGCGTTAGCGGGTATTACTCCTGCAGCACCTGCAGCACCTGCAGCACCTGCAGCACCTCCTCAGTTTAATTTGGGGGGTCTTAATAATAATAATTCTTACCAAGGATTTGGTTCGGGGTATATGAATCAAATTGGCTTTTCTAATAATCCACTTGGGGCACTAATTAATCCTCTGACGGGCAGACCTTATGGTCAATAATAATTAATATATGGCGACTAAAATAGGGTATGTACAAAGAGAGCCTACTGAACAAATTAATTGGGCAGAGGTAGGGTCAAATTTTTCTTCAATATTAAGTGAGGAGGCTCGTGTACGTGAAGAAAAGAAAGCTGAAATAGATAGAGCAACTCGTGAGCAACAAAGAGTTCTTGATGATGCCGTAACAGGCGACTCTAAGAATATGAACGATTGGTCACTAGACTTTGCTGCAGAGGCTCAGAATCAATTGTTAATGACCAATGCCCTATTAAAGAATGGTCAGCTAAAACCAAAGGACTATACCATTGTACGACAGAATCTAGCAGACGGTACAGACCAAGCAATGACTCTAGCACAAGAGTATCAGAACGAGTACGAAGAAAAAATGGCTCGTGCAAAAGCAAACCCCGGCAGTACTATTGGTCCTGATGGTAAACCAATCGTTGGTTCTCAGGCATTAGAAACTTTCCTTATGGGAACTGCTGAAGGTTTTGGTAATTTCTCTAAGTCTAAACTCGTTATCAATCCACAATCAGGTAATGTTAGTGTTGGGTTTATAAACGATAAAGGAGAATTAGAATCAGACCCTAACAAGTTAGTTGGTATCAACACCTTACGTAATAGAATCAAGGATAAGATTGATGCGTATGATATTGACTCAGCTATAGTAAAAGTCAAAGATGGTCAGTTAGGTGTTGTAAGTCAGGTCATTAATAAAATGGGTG
>Ga0307986_10002142_pt1 | contig 14185 bp, 8 predicted proteins | sample EllFjometageno82_FD_203170 | JGI IMG/M metagenome (GOLD analysis project Ga0307986, IMG submission 203170) | Marine microbial communities from Ellis Fjord, Antarctic Ocean - #82 | ecosystem: Environmental > Aquatic > Marine > Unclassified | place: Southern Ocean | collected 2014-10-09
ACACTGCTATTCAAAGAGATGCTGAAAGAGTTACAGCACAAGAAATTAGATACATGGCACAACAATTAGAAACTGCTATGGGTGGTATTTATTCTTTATTATCTCAAGAATTTCAATTACCTTTAGTAACAATTTTAATGCAAAGAATGGCGCAAGCCAAAGAAATACCTACGTTACCAAAAGGTTCTGTACAGCCTACAATTGTTACAGGTGTTGAAGCTTTAGGTCGAGGAAATGATTTACAAAAATTAAGAGAATTTGTAGCTGAGATAGGAAACTTAGCACAGATAAATCCAGCAATTGCACAAAGTATAAATGCACAGGATTTAATTAAACGTATTGCTACAGGGTTAGGCATTGATACTGAAGGACTTGTTAAGAGTGAAGAGCAATTAGCTCAAGAACAAGAAGCTCAAGCAGATGAAATGCAAAATCAACAAATGATGGGAATGGCTGAAAAAGCTGTCGCTCCTGTTATTAATGGAGCAATGAAACAACAACAAGAACAAGGATAATTAAATGGTAGATGTAGTAGAAGTAAATACAGAAGATACTGGTGCTGTAAAACCAGAAGTAAATGAGAAACAGTCCGCACAAAGTAAACCTGAAGGCTTACCTGAAAAATTCAACACAGTTGGAGATTTAGCAAAGTCTTATCAGGAATTAGAAAAGAAACTTGGTGAACAATCTCAGTCAAAAGAAGCTGAACCTATTCTTAAAGAAGAAGTTAAAGCTAACCCAAACAATTTAGACATAGCTGAACAAGCTGTTGAAACTGCTGGATTAGATATGACATCTTTACAAAAAGAATATTCAGAAAAAGGTGAATTAAATGCTAAGTCTTATGCTGCTTTAGAAAAAGCTGGTATAACAAAAGACTATGTAAATAATTATATTGCCGGACAAGAAGCTTTAGCTACAAATTCAGCTAATGAAATTAAAGCTTCTGTTGGTGGTGATGCACCCTATCAAGCAATGACTGATTGGGCATCTAACAATATGAATGAAGGTGAAAAAAAAGCTTACAACACAGCTGTTAATAGTGGAGACATGGACACAGTTAAGTTAGCAGTAAGCGCACTTAAAGGCCAATATGAAAGAGCTAATGGTGTAGAGCCTACACTTGTTGCAGGCAAAGCACAAGCATCTCAAGGTGAAGGTTATCAATCTTGGGCGCAAGTTACTGCAGCTATGTCTGACCCTAGATATGCTAAAGATAGTGCATACCAAGCTGAAGTAAAAGCAAAACTAGCTAACAGTAAGATATAATAAGAAAAAATAAAAAATTGTCGTTAGCGGGTTAATTCCCGCTTGCGATTATATAGTTGTGCATGCTATTTAGCAGGCAACTGCCAACACATATATAAATAAGCGTAGTAACCTTACCACCTGCGGGTGATAATCTGGAAGTGAAACTGAAAAGAAATATGTAGAGGCTTTCATAACAATAACAACAGTAACAAAGGAAAATAATAATATGGCAAATGCAACACCCGTAAGTCAAGGTTTAGTAAATGCATCCGGTACTGAAGACGCATTGTTTCTGAAAGTTTTTGCAGGTGAAGTTCTTACTTCATTTGACAGAGCATCAGTAACACAAGGTTCTGAAATGGTTAGAAGTATATCTTCTGGCAAATCAGCGACTTTCCCCGTAATGGGTAGAGTAGGTGCGGCTTATCATGTAGCAGGTGCAGAAATTACTGGCTCAGACGTAAACCACAACGAAAAGGTTATTACAATTAATGACCTTCTATTATCTTCTGTATTCCTATCGAATATTGAAGAAGCAAAAAACCACTGGGATGTAAGAAGTGCTTACTCTATGGAAATTGGCAGAGCGCTGGCTTTCCAAAAAGACAAACACGTACTACAAACTATTGGTCAAGCATCTCTAGCGTCAGCAAACGTTGGTGATACATCTTATGCAGCTGGAGCAACTGTCACTAATACTGGCATAGCTTCTTCAACAGCAGCAACTGCAGCTAACGCTGTGATTGATGCATTGTTTGATGCAGCTAAACAATTGGATGCAAATTTTGTACCTAAAGAAGGTAGAAAAGCATTCATTAGATTAGAAGAGTATTACAAACTAGCTAATGGTACTAATGTAGTTAACGTTGACTTTAGTGGTCAAGGTTCAATTGCAGAAGGTAAAGTAGTTAAAGTAGCTGGAATTGAATTAATTCCAACTCCTCACTTTATCAGTGGTAACATTGCAGCAGCAAATGACGCAACAGCTCCTTCAGGAAAATCAGCAACTATCGCTGACCCTCAAGCAGTTAACTTAACGAACTATGTAGCGTTAGTAAGTCATCCAAGTGCAGCTGGAACAGTTAAATTAATGGACTTAGCAGTCGAATCTGAATACGACATCAGAAGACAAGGTACATTAATGGTTGCTAAATATGCTATGGGTCATGGCGTATTAAGACCAGAAGCAGCAGTAGGAATTAAAGAAGCATAATCGCTACTTTATAATATAGGACTGGCGAGTGAGGGAGACTTAGCTCGCCATTTCTAATCAAATAAAATTTTTAAATTAAAGGAAAAATGGCTACACAAATTACACCAACTACCGAGCTTCAAGCTATCAACATTATGTTGTCACACATTGGAGAAGCTCCCGTAAATGCAATTACAGGCACAACATCAGTTGATGTATCAACAGCAATTAATCTTTTAGACGAAACAAATATGTCAATTCAATCTCAAGGATGGCATTTTAATACTCACAACAATTACGCTTCTTTATCCCTTGATTCCAATGGGAAAGTTCCCCTTCCAGCAAACTGCGTTAAAGCTGACGCTACTTACAAATATTTAAATTACACAATGAGAAATGGTTATTTATATAACATGGAAACTCATACAGATATATTTACTTCCGCACCTAGTTTAGTTGATTTAGTTTTAGTGCAACAATTTTCAGATTTACCAGAATACGCCAGACAATATATTGTAGCAAAAGCTTCAAGAAGATTTGCTTCAAGATTTGTAGGTGATAAAGAAATTATAGGTTTAATTGCCTCAGATGAAAATGAAGCTTTAATGGCATTTCACCAAGCTGATAGTCAAGCAGCAGATGTTAATATATTACAAGGAGATGCAAACACTTATTCTATTATTAACAGACCACCAAGAAGGACTTACTAATGGGTGGAGTAGTATCTCAGAGCATTCCTAATTTTCTGAATGGTATCTCACAACAATCCCCAACACAACGAGGTATTAATCAAGGTGAGGAACAAATTAATTTACAAAATGGTATTGTAGATGGTTTAGCTAAAAGACCCCCATTTGATTTTGTTGCTACTTTAGATGCTACAAACGTATTACCTAACACTACAAAATTTTGGTCAATTCAAAGAGATAAAGAAAATCAATTTATGTGTGCTTTTTATAATGGTGGTGTTAAAGTTTGGGATTTACAGGGAAATGCAAAAACAGTTACTATTGCAAGTGGCTCAAGTTATTTAACTAGCACTAATCCTAAAGAAGATTTTAGATTAGTTAACATTGCAGATTATACTTTTTTAGTAAATAAATCTAAAACTGTTTTAGCTGATACAAATTTAAGCACAGCAAAAGTAAAAGAATTTTATATTAATGTTTTACTTACTAATTTTGGTAAAGAATATTCTGTAACACTTAAACATCCTAGTATGTCTTATAATATTAAAGCATCTTTACAATTACCAACTGGTAATAGTGCTACACATGATACAGCATTTAGAGACACTGCACACGTTGCAGATATATTATTTAAAGGAACTTCTAGTTCACATTTTAATTCTAGTTCTGATGCATCTTTTGATATTACAAGAACTGACACAGGTGCTTCTTTAGGAGCAACTACAGGTTTAGGAACAAATTCTGGTGTTACAAATTATTTTACTATGACACTTTACTCTTCAGTTATTAGAGCAGTTTCTACAGATGGTAATGCTTTATTTACTGCATCATCTAGTGATGGTACAGGAAATACTGGAATGTTTATTGTACGAGATAAAATAAGTGATTTTACAAAATTACCTTATCAAGCCAGCACAGATAGTCGAATGGAAATTACAGGTGAAGATGGAGATACGTTATCTAATTATTGGGTAAAATTTGTAGAAGATGGTTTATGGCAAGAAACTATAGCACCCGGAGTTAGTCTTGGTTTAAACAATGCTACAATGCCACATACATTAATTAATAACAATGATGGCACATTTACTTTTCAAGAACAAGATTACACAGACAGAGGAGCTGGAGATGGTATCACTAATTCAAATCCAAGTTTTGTAAATACAAACATTAACAACATATTATTTTATAAAAATAGATTAGGCATACTAGCAAGAGATAATTTAATTTTTACTGAGAACGCTAGCTTTTTTAATTTTTATGCTAAAACAGTAACTCAAGTCTTAGATACAGACCCAATTGATATAGCTGCTTCAGGTTCTGAAGTTAATACATTAGTTGATAGTGTTGCTTTTAATGAAGCATTATTATTATTTTCTGAAAGAGCGCAATATAAATTAGGCAGTGTAGGAGAATCTATATCACCTACTTCTGCTATATTAAATGAAGTTTCTGCGTTTGAACATGATAAAAATATTAAACCAGTTTCAGCAGGTAAGTATGCTTATTTTGGACAAGCTAGAAATAACAACACAGCTATAAGAGAATATTATGCTGATGATGACACTTTAACAAATGATGGTTTAGACATTACAGTTTCAGTACAAAATTTAATACCTAAAAATGCTTTTCAAATAATTACAAACACTACAGAAGATACATTAATTACATTATGTTCTGACACTGCTGATACACAACTTGTCCCTTATACTACCAGTACAGATTTAACATCTACTCATGGTGGCACTATGTTTATTTATAAATATTTCTTTGATGGTGGAGAAAAAGTACAAACAGCATGGTCAAAATGGACTTTACCTAATGGTAAAATTATTGGTGGAATGACATTTGAAAGTTATATTTATTTAATAGTTTCTGAAGGTAAAACAACAAAATTATTAAAAATTGATTTAAGAAATTTAAAAGATGTGACAACAGGTTTTGGAATTTATTTAGATTTAAAAACTAAAGTTACAGGCACTTACGCAAGTGGGACAGATTTAACAACTGTTACTTCACCTTATGGTGTTAAAACAGGTTTAATAGCTGTAGATGCAACTAACGGAAACAATTTTACATTAACTGCAACTACTGGGTCTTCTTATACATTATTAGGCAATCATACTAATATTTGGTTAGGAGTACCATATGAATCAAGATACAGATTATCACCTCAATACGTTAGAGAAAATACAGGAAGAGGTTTAATAGCCATTACTGCAGGTAGATACCAAATTAGAAATATATCATTTAATTATGAGAACTCAGGTTACTTTCAAATAGAAGTAACACCTCAAAATAGAGATACAAATATTTCATATATGAATGGATATATCATTGGAACAGCTACAAGTACAGTAGGTGTGCCTGCAATAAATGGTGGAACGATTAAAGTACCCGTTTCATGTAGAAACACAGATTTTGTCTTAGATATAAAAAGTAGTTCACATCTACCTATGTATATTGCTAGTGCAGAAGTTGAAGGTTACTACCACAGTCGTTCAACAAGGATTTAATTATGATTAAAGAAAATTATGTAAGACCCGCTATTTTAAAAGATGTGGTTGAGTTAGCACCTAAAGTAAGAAAAGGTGATTTAGAAGAAATAAAAGCTTCTAATAATACAACACCTTTTAAAGCATTAGTAATGCCTTTTACACAAGAAGATTCTAAAATTTTTACTATTATTGGAACTGAAGATGAAGGTGTAATTGGAATGTTTGGTGTTTCACCATCACATGACCCTGTATATGGGGTAGCATGGATGTTATCAAGTGAAACATTGTTTAAACATACAAGACAATTTATACAAGAATGTCCAAAATGGATAGAGGAAATGGGACAAGGTTATGAATTTTTATATAACTTTGTAGACAAAAGAAATTGGAAGTCACTTAAATGGCTGCAATATTTAGGGTTTGAACCTTCAACCGAAATTGAAAAATATGGTGCTGGTCAAATGCCTTTTTTATTAATGATAAAAGATATGGAGATAAACAATTAATGTGTGATGCCGTAACTGCAATTACAGTAGGACTTAAAGTCGCTACAATTATGCAAGAGCATAAAAGCGCTAAAGCAATTGCCAAAGGCCAACAAAGAGCTAACGACCAAACTAGAAAAAATTCTAACGCAGCTTATTTAAATGATTTATCAAAAATAGATTCAGAAACTGTGTCTGCAACTAGAGAAAAAGCTGCAGAAACTTTTAGATTAAATCAAGAAAATAACAGAGAAGAAGCATCAGCATTAAATTTAAATGCAGGTAATGCTACTAAAGTTGTACAAGATATAGCAGGCGCTTATGATATGCAATTTTTAGATGTTACTAGAGATTACGAGGCAGACATCTTTAAATTAGCAGGTCAAGAAACAGATGCTTATGCAGCACAAGCAAGAAGATATAACAGTATTAGACCTGTTACTATGCCTGACAAAACAGGAGCATTACTTCAAGTGGCAACTCTTGGTGTAGGTACATATCAAAAGTATATAGATTCTAAACCCAGCCCAGACACAACAGCAACAAAAGGTTTAAAATAATATGGCATATAAATCAAGAGTATCAAATAAATACATAGGTTCATCTTTTGCAGGTCACGTAAATTCATCTAGCAAAAGCAGCGCTACAGATTTAATTAACACTTTAAAACAAGATATTAACCCAGCACTAACACAAATAGCAGATAAATATATAACTGGGAAAAAAGATACCGCAAAAGCATCTATTAATAAATTGCTTATAACTAAAACTCCAGAGGTGATTGAAGCTGAAATTTTAGCTGGAAAACACCCGGAGTTAAGCGGTACGTTTGTAGATAAAACTGTTTCATATCACACAGGAAAATATCAAGCTGTAGAAACTATTGCTAAAATTACAGAAGCTAAAACTGAAAAATATGATTTTCAAACAAATAATTTACCAGCATTTTACAATGAATACTTACCAGAATTTCAAAAAAAAGATGGTTCTTATGTACTAGGTTTTGCATCAGTATTTAATGAATACAAAGCAAAAGAATCTATTGCTGATGCTGAAGTTAGAAGTAAATTTGCATATAATAAAAAAATAGATGAAGGAGTTAAAATAGCGTTACATGGAGAAGTAGGTTCATTTTGGGACATAGTTAATAAAGGTTTAGATTATAAATTACCCCCAACAGGAGATGATAAAAAACCTAGAAAAATGTACACCAATGAAGAGAAAAATGACATTGCACTTGCAGCTGCTGAATATTTATTAAACACTGCAACAACTACAGATGAGTTAGATAGAGGTATTAAAATATTAAGTCAAGACAGAGGAACAAGTAAAGAAGGTACAAAATTAGGTTCATTATTAAACACTAAAAGAAATGATGTTAGTGAAAAACTAAGATTATTAAGAACTAGAAGAGTTACAGTAGAAAATCAATCTCGAGCAACTAAAGACAACCAAAGACAAGAAGACATAAGAGCTATCTTTGCTTTGGCTAATGCAGAAATTCCTGCAGATGATGACAATAGCGCAAGACCAAGAACTTTTTCTGAACAATTAGATTTAAGAAATAAATTAGAAACTTATGGTGACCCAACTGCATTACGAGCTTTTGATATAATGGTTGACAATAATAGATTTGTTGATACTGACCCTGCAGTTTTTACACAAATTACAGCAAGTATATTTGATGGTGGGTATTCAAATCCGGCTGACCTTATGAGAGATTTAGTATCTAAAAATGTGTCTTCATCTCAATTTGCAAAAGCATTAACATATTTAACTAAACAACAATCTGATGATTCAAAAGGTCTTAAACCTATTTACACTACTGACAGCACATATAATTCAGGAATAAACGATATTATTGGAACTATTAAAGGAAATTTTAAAGTTGGTATTCCCTCAATGGAAAAACCTAATTCTGGTGAAGCAGTTCGTAATGCTAAATATTATATGAAAGCAGAAATTATAAATTTTGAAGAAAGATTTAAAGAAGAAAATAATGGTAAAACACCGGGACTTAAAGACAAAGCTGACTTTATGTTAAACATAGGAAACATTATGAAAACAAGATTTAATCCTGATAATGTGCAGCCAGCTATGGAATCAGTAACAGTTTATGAACAAGAACAATTAGAAATACAAAGAAAAGCAACTGAACAAGCGTTAGCATATAAAACATCAGGAGCTGATAAAGTTTTAGAAGCATTAAACATTAAATTTGAAGAAGACAAAGGTCTTATAAATGTGCCTGTTCCAGATTTATCTACATTTGGAAGTAATGATGCTGACCTATTTAACACAGATACAACAGATAGAGCAGATTTTAAAATTGAAAAAGTTCTTCCATTTATTGAGCAATATTTATCAACAGCATTGCAAGGCACTCCTTTTACTCCAGAAGTAATGGAAGCATTATCAACTCAAGATTTTAATAATTTAATTACAAACATTGCAAAACAATTTCCAAGTAATCCAAAAATAGACCCAATTGATATTCACGAAATATTAAAAAAACTAATTAAACAGCAAGGATAATAAATGGCAGAATGGTTAGATAAAAAAGTATATAACAATTCTAATGATTTGCAAAAAGCGCAATCAGCAGAAGCTGCATTAGAAGAAATTCAAACAGAACGATTTTCTAATACTTTAAAAAGTTACTATTCTTACAGAGAAGGTTCTAATTTTTCTAACATGAATGGTGCAGATTTATTAGATTATTTTTATGAAGATAGGTCTTGGAGAAATAACAATACTATTTCTATGGGAATGGACATGGCAAATCTTAATGGTGAAACAGATGCACAAAGAATAAAAGAATTTTCATACATACAACAAACTTATACATCATTACCTTCTTTTTGGAATGACCCTAACAGAAGTTTTGGTGGGTGGTTAATTGATAATGGGGGTGCTATGTTACTTGACCCTGTTAATTTAATTGGTGTAGGTGTTGGTGGACAAGCTGCTAAACAAAGTTTTAAACTAGGTCTTAAAGAATTATTAAAAGGTAAAATGGCGGGTGAGATTAACAAAGCCGCTATTGAAGAAATGGCGCAACAAGCTAGTAAAGCTGCTATGGGTAAAGCTATTAAAAAAGGTGCTATTTATGAAGGTTATTTTGGAGCTACAACAACTGGTCTTCAAGATATGATTTTACAAAACACTGCAATTAAAGCAGACATTCAAGATGAATATGATTTAAGACAAACAGCACTAAGCACTGCTGCTGGTTTTGGATTAGGCACAGTTTTTGGTGGTGCTTTTACGGCAGGAGCATTTAAACTTACAACTAATAATTTAAAAAAAACGGCTGTTAGACAAATAGCTGACATACATGAGTATGGACAAAGTAACATTACTGGAAGATTACTTTTTAAAGATTTAAGTCAAAAAAAACCAGACGCTGAATTATATAAAAATCAGCCTAAAAAAAGCAAAGCACAAATAAAATTAGAAATGGATAATGCTGACCTCAACGGAGACACATTTAATAATAGATTTCTTAATTTTAAATACTCCCCTATTTCAGGTGAAGATAAACCTGCAAACCTTCCTATAAACGTAACAAGATATAAACCCGGTACATACCGATATTTAATTAAACAAAGAGCAGCAGAATTAAAAAACAAAGTAGACAGTGGCACCACTATTTCATTAGATGAAATGGTAGAAATAGCAGCTAAACGTCAAATAGAAATGGGTAATGACCCTAGAGTTGTAAGAGATGAACTTAGAAAAATGTCAAAAAATCCTAAGATGCGAGAACAGTTTGCTTACAGAGTTATTGCTGGTGATTTATTAGCAAAAGATGCTGCAGAAATTGTTAATTTATCAAATGAATTTTCACGAGTAGATTTAACACCTGCAAGAAGAAAACAAATTGAAAAAGAATTTGATATATTATTAGATGCTATAGATGAATTAGTTGAAATAAATGCTAATTTAGGAACAGCTGGAGCTAGAAGTGTAACTGCAGGTAGAATTACTAAAGATAAAGTTAGAGCTGCACAATTACTTTCAAATCCTGAAAATGAAAAAATGAAAAAGTTAAAAGCTGGCGATAGAGCAAAATTTATTGAAGCTATTGGCAAGCTTGATGATGATGAACAAGTTATTTTAGCTTTACAAAATGCTAAAGATGTTAGCAAATGGGATTTAGCTGCAGAATATGTAAACAATAATTTATTGTCGTCACCTGATACACATGAGTTAAATCTTATATCAGGTTTAATACACTCACAATGGAAACCTTTTGTAATGCTTTTAAGAAGTTTAAACATGGTTACTACTGATAGAAACAGAGCTATGATAATTGCAAGAGAAGCTATGCAAACGTTTGTTTACCAATATATATATTTAGGTCATGCTTTTAAAAAAGCTGGTCAAACACTTATTAAAGGAAGAGCAACATTAGATAGTTCACAAATGAAATTTGATTCTAATATTAGACAAGGACAACTTCAAAGATTTATAAAAGAAATGGGTAGAACTATTTCTGAACCTATAGCTGAAATTGGTGCTAGAATTTCTAATGATGCCATTGGTAAAGCAGCAGGTAAAATTGCACAAGCTCCTTTTGAAGTAGCAGGTTTTACTACAACTGTACCATTAAGAGTGCTTGCTGCCGGTGATGAATTTATGAAAACTATGGCTTTTAAAGCAAGAATGACTTCTATAATTAATTCAGAAATTATGGCAGAAAATCCGGGTTATGGGATATTTACTAAAGGTAAAGTATTTACAGAAGATTATAAATTAAAATTTAAAGCTAAAGAAGCAAAATTTATAGATGAACGAGGAGTTGCAAAAGCAATTGGAACTTCAGTAGATGAAAATTTAAATTCACCTTTACAATATGCTAGAGAAGTATCATTTACTAATTCTGCATATTCTACAAATCCAATTAATAATACAGAAGAAGGTCGAATTACTGGCTGGGTATTAGAACAAACAAAAGGTGAAGGCAGATGGGCAAGAGTTGTCGGACTTCACTTTATTAATACACCTTCTAATCTATTAAGATGGAATTTTCAACATTTACCATTATTAGGTAGATACCAATTTCAAATGAAACATATGTTAGCAGAAGTAGAAGATGTAGCAGATGGTAAAATAAAACATGTAGCTAGAAAAAGCACAGCAAGAGTAACTTCAATTAAATCGGGTTTATCAAGTACAAAGAAAAATTATTTAAATCCAGAGGCTGCCGCTGAAGCTAACGCTAGAATACAGGCCGGATGGATGCTTTGGGCAGGAGCTTTTACAGCTGTGTCCGCAGGCAGAGTTACAGGTGGTGGACATGCTGATTGGCGTGAAAATGAATCTAAAGCTGATTTAGTAGGATGGAAACCTTATGCTATTAAAACTGCTGATGGTAAATATATTCAATTTAATAGATTAGACCCAGTAATGACACCTTTATTTATTATGGCTGATATTTTTGAAACCATAGATAAAAATAATGGTATTATAGACCCTAAAGTACAAGGCTATATACATGAGATAGTTATGGGAACAGTTCTAGGTATTTCAAGAAATTTAACTTCTAAATTTTATACAAAAAATATAATGGACGCTTATCAATCAATATTTGGTGGGGGAATAGCAAATGCAAGAAAACCTGAACAAAGAATAGAATCTTCCCTTGCAAAAGCAATTTATAAAATGGCTCCTTTATCAGGTGGTGTTAGATATGTAGATAGAATTACTGATGAATATGAAAAAGATTTATGGACATTTAGTGATAGAATGGCAAGATATTTTACAGACAATCTAAATGAAAAAGTAATGAAAAAAAGAAACATTTGGGGTGAACAAATAAAAACAAAAAGAGCGTGGTTGTTTGGACTAGGTGGAGATGATGGTGTAGTCTCAAGTCCTTTTGGAATGACTAAATTTAAAAACACAGCTACTGCTAAATTCTTTGAAGAAAGAGCTAATATTAACTACAGAAAACCTTCAGCTGTTGCTAAAAAAATTAATGGTCAAGATGTTGATTTAAAAACACTTAGAAACTCTACAGGACAAACAGCTTATGACAGATGGTTAGAAATTAAAAGTGAGTTAAATCTTACTTCATCTGGAACAGTGTCTCGAAGTGGTAAAGGTGTTAATTTAAAAGAATTTATAGAAAATTTAATTGTAGATAAAACAAGCAATTTATACACACAACCTGAAGGTATTGTAAATGGTAAAGACTATCAACAAACATATATACTTAGTATTATAAATGGTGTTGAAAATGTCGCATATAACTACATGCAACAAGAATTTCCTGAGTTAATGGCAATTCAAGAATCAGAAATGAAAGATTTAATTCAAGCATATTCAAATCAAAAAAAAGAAAGAAAATCAACAATAAATCTTCTATCTCAATAAAGTACCCCTTTTAGAAGAAATAAAAATTATGGCAAATTCATTTGTAAGATATACCGGAAATGGCTCGAATAGAGCATACGCTATTAATTTTAGTTACAGAAGCACAGATGACCTATCTACATTAGTAGCTGGTAATGCTGTTACTGCTTATGTCCTAGATGCAGCAGGCACTACTCTTACGTTTGATGTAGCACCTGCAAATGGAGCAGCTATTGAACTTAGGCGTACAACTTCTCAAGCAACCAAATTAGTAGATTATGTTTCAGGGTCAGTATTAACTGAAAACGATTTAGACACAGATTCAGACCAAGCTTTTTACATGTCTCAAGAGGCGATTGATAAAGCTGGAGATGTAATTATATTAGACCCAGCAGATTTTCAATGGACTGGACAAAACAAAAAATTAAAAAATATAGCAGACCCAACGTCAGCACAAGATGTGGCTACAAAAAATTATTTAGAAAACACTTTTTTATCTTCAGCTAACAAAACAGCACTTACAACTGTTAACTCTAATATTGCAAACATTACAGCAGTAAACAATAATTCAACAAACATAAATTTAGTAGCAGGAGACGCTACAGACATTGGTTTAGTAGCAACTAACATTGGTTCAGTTAATACAGTAGCAACGGATATTACAAAAGTAATTGCAGTAGCTAATGATTTAGCAGAAGCAGTTTCAGAAATTGAAACAGTTGCAGATGATTTAAATGAAGCTAGTTCAGAGATTGAAGTAGTAGGAGCAAACATAGCTAACGTAAATACAGTGGGTGGTATATCAGCCAATGTTACAACAGTAGCAGGAATTTCAGGTAACATTACGACTGTTGCAGGTATTTCTAGCAACGTAACAACAGTAGCAGGATTATCTTCAGCTATTGGTACAGTAAATTCTAATTCAACAAATATTAATTCAGCAGCAGGTGGAATATCGAACATAAATACAGTAGCAGGTGGATTAACAAATATTAATACAGTTGCAACAAATATTGCAGGAGTTAATTCTTTTGCAGAACAATATAGAATTTCAAGTTCAGCACCAACAACTTCACTTACTATTGGTGATTTATATTTTGACACGACAGCTAACGAATTAAAAGTATACAAATCAAGTGGTTGGGCAGCAGCAGGTTCTACAGTTAATGGCACTTCAGCAAGGTTTAATTACATTGCAACAGCAGGTCAAACTACATTTACAGGCGCAGACACAGCAGGTTTAACATTAGGATATGATGCAGGGTTTGCTGATTGTTATTTAAATGGTGTTAAATTATCTGGTGCAGATATTACAATTACTTCAGGTACTTCTGTAGTATTAGCTTCAGGTGCAACTGTTGGTGATGTTTTAGATATTATTGCATATGGTACATTTAATGTAGCGGCAATCTCAGGTACAGTAATTAATTCAGGAACAATTAGTGACGCAAGATTACCTACAACAATGGCAGGTAAAACACTTACAACTGCTACTGTTACAGGAACAATTAATGCAAACACTTTAACTGCTAAAGGAGATGGTGCTTCAGCAGATGGTAAGATTACTTTAAACTGTTCTCAAAATGCTCATGGAGTTAAAATTCAATCTCCTGCACACTCATCAGCACAAGATTATACTTTAGTCCTACCCACAAGTGTTGGAACTAATGGACAAGTATTAGCTACAAATGGTAATGCAACAAATCAATTATC
>Ga0307986_10002144_pt1 | contig 14176 bp, 12 predicted proteins | sample EllFjometageno82_FD_203170 | JGI IMG/M metagenome (GOLD analysis project Ga0307986, IMG submission 203170) | Marine microbial communities from Ellis Fjord, Antarctic Ocean - #82 | ecosystem: Environmental > Aquatic > Marine > Unclassified | place: Southern Ocean | collected 2014-10-09
GTTGGGGCTTATTTTTGTAAGTTTTTTACCTTTAATGATTTTTCCAAAAGTGAACCCACCGATATCAGATAGAAACGTGGCTGCTAAAATCCAATAGATTAATATTAGAGAGTAGTTAGTTTCCCCACGCAAAAAATGAAATGAAAATAAAGAAGAAATTATTATTATATTTGAAATTAAATTAAATAATAAATTTTTAGTAGTTTTAAACACCTCATAAAAAGAGAGAAGAAAAATTAGAACTAAGAGTATTAGCAAATAAATTCCTGAATAATGTAAGCTAAAAATTAAAATAGGAAGAAGGATTAAAGATGTAAGTATTCTCTTTATTAGCTCAAGATTCATAAACTAAACTCCTCCAAAATTTCTTTTTATTTTATGAAACTTTTTAATTATATTGTTCAAATCATTTTTTGAGAAATCTGGCCACAATTTATCTAAAAAAAATATCTCAGTATACGCTAACTGCCAAAGCATGAAATTACTTAATCTTTTTTGCCCACCTGTTCTAACTAGTATATCCGGAAATGCTATATCTGCATATAAACTATGATTAATATTTTTTTCATTTATTTTTTTGGATTTAGAACTTAATTTTTTTGCTGCGTCTATAATTTCATTTTTAGATCCATAGTTAATGGCTAAATTAATAGTTAAATTTTTATTTTTTTTAGTTTGTTTTATAGCGGTTGTTAAAGTTTTTCTTATTTCTAGAGGCAGCTCTTGTAATCTTCCAGAAATATTAATTCTTATTTTATTTTTAATAATATTTTTAATTTCTTTTTTGAAATATATTTTTATTAAGTTAAATAAATACTTTATTTCAGATTTAGGTCTCTTCCAATTTTCACTAGAAAATACATAAAAAGATATAATAGGTATTTTAAAAAATAATGAAGCTTCAACAATTTTTTGAACTACTTTAACACCCTCTAAATGACCGTAATTTCTATTTTTATTTTTTTTTAATCCCCATCTTCCATTGCCATCCATGATAAAGGCAATGTGATTAAGATTGTTCATACTTGAAGGATTTCTTTTTCTTTCTCTTGAGAAATTTTATCAATATTTAGAATACTGTCGTCTGTAATCTTTTGAATATTTTTTTCAAATTTTTCATTCTCATCTTCACTTATTTCTTTATCTTTAATAAGTGTTTTAAGTTCATCGTTAGCTTCTCTTCTTATGTTTCTGATGGATACCTTGTTTTTTTCAGCAATATTTTTTAAAACTTTAATTAAGTCTTTTCTTCTCTCTTCAGTTAAATCTGGAATTCTAATTCTTAAAACAGATCCATCAATTTGTGGGTTAATACCTAATTCAGATTTTTGTATAGCTGCATCAACAGCTTTGATGTTTGACTGGTCCCATACTTGAATTGTTATTAGTCTTGCCTCAGGAACACTCACGCTTGCAAGCTGATTTATTGGCATCATTTGTCCATAAACATCTACCTTGATCATATCTAACATTGAAGGATTTGCTCTACCCGTTCTTAATGAAGATAAATCTTTTTTATAAGATTGAATAGTTTTATCCATTTTAATTGAATAATTTTTTTCACTAAACTCTGAGCTCATAATTAAATGCCTTCTCCAACTTTATATCTTATAAAATCTATTATTTTAATTTCATGATCTTTTAATATATCTGATACCTTCTTCTTTGGGTCCATAATCCACACTTGATTAATTAATGTATTTTCAGAGATAAATTTATTAAGTTTTCCTGTTGATATTTTTTCGATCATTTCACTCGGCTTTCCTGAATTTAAGAGTTCTGCTTTTATAATCTCCATTTCTTTGCTTACAGTATTTTTGTTTAGATCTTTTTCTTCAAGTGCCATTGGAGACAAGGCTGAAACATGCATTGCAATTTTTTTTCCTACATCATTTTTTTTTGAAGTTTTAACAATAGATACAATTTTTCCAATTTTATCTTCTAAAGCACCATGAACATAAAAAGAATTTATTCCATCTAAATTGTCAAAAAAAATGGATCTTCTTATCGTTATCTTTTCACCCATTTTTGCAATTAAGTCGGTTAAATTTATTTCTACAGGTAAATTATTTTTCATGTTTGCTTTATTTACTTTTAATAAATCAGATTTATTTTCAAAATTTATTTTTGAAACCTCTTTGCAAAAAGAAATGAATACATCGTTTTTTGCTACAAAGTCTGTTTCACTGTTAATCTCTATCAAAGAAACTTCACCGTTATTCTCATGTAGAAGACACAATCCTTCTGCTGCAGTTCTATTCATTTTATTTGAGGCTTTTGCAATTCCTTTTTTTCTTAGGAATTCGATAGCTTTTTCAAGATCACCATTTGACTCGTCGATTGCAAGTTTACAATCTTTAAACCCAACTCCTGTTACTTCTCTAAGTTTTTTTACACTTTCAAGTAGATCTTTGCTGGACATAAAATTAAGTTTGATTAAATGCTTTTTGATACAGTCTTTTTTATGACTGCTTCTGTGTTTGATTTTTTTGTTTTAGAATAATCTTTTTCTTTGTCAGTAGATTTTACTTCAATAAATTTTGAAGCATTGATAATAGTACTTTTTAATAGATCACAATATAAATTGATTGATCTTCTAGCGTCATCATTTCCAGGGATTGGTAAATGGATACCTGTTGGGTCTGAATTTGTGTCTAAAATAGCTGCAATTGGAATATTAAGTTTTTTTGCCTCGGCTACAGCTAATGATTCAATGTTCGTATCGATAATAAAAATTAACTGAGGCAACTTCTTCATATCTGCTATACCACCGAGTGATCTTTGCAGTTTTTCTTTTTCTTTAGTTCTTTTTAAAATTTCTTTTTTTGTAAAACCTGTATCTTCTTTTGAAAGATTTTCTTCAAGCATCTTTAATCTTTTAATTGAATTTTGAATAGTATTCCAATTAGTCAACATTCCTCCAAGCCATCTATAGTTTACATAAAATTGATCTGTTTCTTTGGCTAAATTAAAAATTTGTTCTGAGGCTTGTTTTTTTGTTGATACAATCAATATTTTTCCACCGCTTGAAATACACTTGTAAATTTCAGTTAACGCATTCTTAAAAAAAACAACTGTTTGGGTTAAATCAATTATATGTATTGAGTTTTTTTCGCCAAAAATATAATTTTTCATTTTTGGATTCCATCTCAGAGTCTTATGGCCAAGATGTACGCCGGCTTCTAATAGTTGTTTAATATTTACTTCAGGTATATTCATATTTTTTCCGGTTAATCCACCACAGCAAACCTCTTTCGAGACCGGTAGGGTTTTACCCCTTAACGCTGTGTGCGAAATTAAGCTTTCTTATATATAAAAATAGAACAAATCAAGCCACTAAAAACTTATTTTTTTAACATATTCCTTATTTTTAATTACACTAAACAAGTTAAAATCAAATTTTCTAGTTTTTTCAAGTTCAAAAGAGTAGTTTTTATTACTATCTCTTAAAATAACATTAATTTTGGTCTCACCTTTATTTTTTAACAATTCATTAAGTTCTTTTAGCTTTTCTTTGCTGTTTAGTACTATTGAAACACTTTCATAAGTTTTGTTGACTAGATCAGAAAGATCAACTAATTTTTTAATATTAACTCTTATTAAGTTGTTTTCATTAATATTTTTGTCTTTGTGTAGTGTTAAAATAAATGAGCTAGACTCTTTAAGTTTCTCTCTATTAGACGAAAAAATATCAGCGAATAGAAATATTTCAAATTCACTTTTGTTATCGCTAAATTTTACAATTGCGTAAGAATTTCCTTTCGCACTCTTTTTTTCTTGAATAGACATTATTGTACCCGCGACGAGAGATTCTGACTTACTACCCTCTAAAAAATTTTTATAAGATATTATTTCAAGTTGTGAAAAAAATTCTTTATATTCGTTTAATGGATGATCTGAAATATAGAAACCCAAAGAGAGAAATTCCTCAGCAAGTAACTCTTTTTTGGTCCATGCTTTACTTGAACCAAACTCAAATATTTCATTATCTTTATTGTTCACATCATTAAAAAGATTTGTTTGATTGCTTACTTTTTCATCATATTTGCTTTTTATTGTTTGAATAATTTTAGGTATAGCGTCAAATAACTTTTTTCTATTTGGATCGATTTCATCAAATGCACCGGCTTTAACGAGTCCTTCTAGCTGAAGCTTATTCACATCTTTTGGGTCAACACGGTTAATAAAATTTGTAAACGTTTTGAATTTTCCATTTTTTTCTCGTTCGTTTATAATATTTGAAATAGCTTCAAATCCCACACTTTTAATGGCTCCTAACCCATAAAATATTTTATTTGTCTCTGGTTTAAATTCTGCAAAACAGTTATTTATTGAAGGTCTAACAACTACAACATTTAATCTTTTTAACTCTTCGACGTATTCTCGAAGTTTGCTTGTGTTCGTTAATGATGTAGACATAGAAGCAGCTATAAATTCTTCTTTATAATATGTTTTTAAATAGGCAGTTTGAAATGCTATTAATGCGTAGGCAACAGCATGGCTTTTATTAAAACCATAATCAGCAAAGGGTTCTATTTTGGTAAACACATAGTTAGCTACATCTTTTTTAATGCCGTTTTTTAATGCACCTGAAATGAATTTTTCTTTTTGTTTTTCAAGTTCTGCTCTTTTTTTTTTACCCATCGCCCTCCTTAAGATATCAGCTTCTCCAGCTGTAAAACCAGCTAGTGTTTGTGCAATTTGCATTACTTGTTCTTGATAAATTATAATTCCATAGGTTGGTTTTAAAATCGTTTCTAAAGTTTCGTGAATATAATCTGGTGTTCTTTGTCCATTTTTACACTCATTGTATGTTGGAATATTACTCATTGGGCCTGGTCTATAAAGAGCAACTAGAGCAACAATATCATTGAACTCTGTTGGTTTCATTTGCCGTAGAGTGGCTCTAACACCTGTACTTTCTAGCTGGAATAATCCCGTTGTCTCCCCGGTAGACAATAATTTAAAAACATTTTGATCCTGCAAGTCGATTGTGCTGATATCCAGTTTTGTGTTTTTTAAGCTCAACATTTTAATTGTTTTGTTAATGACAGTAAGAGCAGTAAGACCAAGTATATCAAACTTTACTAAGCCTGCATTTTCTGAGGAGTGCATATCAAACTGTGTGGATGGTAAAATTAGATTAGCAGAATGATCTTTGTACAAGGGTACTTGTTCAGATAAATTTTCTCCAGCTATAACAACACCAGCTGCGTGGGTTGCCATGTTTCTGTTTAGCCCTTCAACTTTTAACGAAAGTTCAATTAATTTTTCAACCTTTTTATTGTTTCTAATTTCCTCCTTAAATCTCGGTTCTCTATCAATTGATTCTTGTAGAGATAAAGGTCTTGATGGGTCAAAAGGAATCATTTTACTTATTTTATCTACATGCCCATAAGGTAGGCCAAGCACCCGACCCATATCTCTTATTGCCATTCTTGCTTTTAACTTTCCAAAAGTAATAATATGCGCTACGCCATTTTTATACTTAGATTTTAGATACTCAAAAACTAAATTTCTTTTTTCTTCACAAAAGTCTATATCAAAATCTGGCATTGAAATTCTGTCTGGGTTTAAAAATCTTTCAAATATCAAGTCAAATTCAATTGGATCAACATCAGTTATATCTAAACAATAGGCAACTAAAGAACCGGCTCCAGATCCTCTGCCAGGTCCTACAGGAATATTATTTTTTTTTGACCAACGAATATAATCAGATACTATCAAAAAATATCCAGGATAGTTCATCGAATTTATAATATTTAATTCATGATGTAGCCTATCTTCATAAATTTTTGAGGTTTTTTCTTTATTAAGTTTTAAGTTTCTCTTTAAGATGAAATTATCTAATCTATTTTTTAAACCTGATTTTGCTTGTGATAAAAGTTCATCCTCAACAGTAATATTATCTTCTGTTTTTATTGTAGGCAAAACTGGAGGTGATTTTTTAGGTTTAAAATTAAACCTATAGGGAAAATTATAGTTATTCTCGAGCGCTTCTGGAATGTCATAAAACAAATTAGCCATTTCTTCATTTTTTTTAATAAAATGCTGATCACTAAATTTTAGCCTATTTGTGTCATCTACAAAATTTTTTTGTCCTATACAAATTAGAGCGTCATGAGCTTCGTACATTTCTTTTTTTAAGTAAAAAATTTCTTGAGTTGCCATTAAAGGTATTTGATTTACTTCAGAAAGTTTAATTATAAAATTTTCATAGCTTTCTTCACCTGGCTCATTATGTCTTTGTATCTCTAAATAAAACCGATCTTTAAATATCTTTTTTAATTCTTTTGTCGCTTCTTCTATTTGTTTTAGCTTGTTAAGTTTAAATAGTTTTCCAAATAATCCATGGTGATTTCCACTTAATAATATCAGATCTTCATTAATATTTTTAAGTTCATTAATTTTACAATGTGCTTCTGTTTTTTCATTAGAATCTAAATAACTTTTTGACGATAATTTAATTAAATTTTTGTATCCATGAGATGAACTGGCAAACAAAGGTAGTTTGCCTATAGAGTTTTCTAAAGAAAAATTAATTTGCGTTCCTATAATAGGATGAGTTCCAGATTTACTAAGTTTTTCTGCAAATTCTAATGCCCCACACAAATTGTAACTATCACATATACCTATGCTTGAAACTTTATTTTCCCTACAATGAATTGCTAAATCATCAATTTTAATTGCACCCTCACAAATAGAATATTGGGTGTGAATTTTAAAGTTATTAAATATTTTAACATTAGACATTGGCTCTTTTTATATTACCATTTAAAATACTCAACTTGTAATCTGCTTTATTGGCTAAATCTCTATTGTGAGTTGCAAAAATTATGGTCTTGTTTAATTTTTTTAGTTTTAAAAAATAAGAAAATATTTCTTGTGATGTTTTATAATCTAAATTTCCAGTAGGTTCATCTGCTAAAATTAAATCTGTTTCAGAAATTAACGCTCTTGCAATTGCAACTCTTTGTTGCTCCCCACCAGATAATTCGTCTGGATAATGATTCTGCCTATTTTTTAAATTAAAGCTAGCAAGTATCTTTTCTGCTTTTTTTCGAGATAATTTAATTTTTTCTTCTCTTATTATTAGTGGCATTAAAACATTTTCTAAAGCTGTAAAATCGGCAAGAAGATTATTATCTTGAAAAATCATAGAAATATGTTTCTGTCTAATATTGTTTTTATTGTCTTCATTTAAATCTTTCACATCTTTTTTATTAAAAATAATTTTGCCTGATGTTGGGATATCAATTAAGGAAATAATATTTAATAAGGTAGATTTTCCTGATCCAGAAGGCCCAGTTAAAGCTACTAGATCTCCTTTTTTTATGTTCAGAGATACATTTTTAAAAATTTCAATCAATTTATTTCTGTGTTGAAAAATTTTATTTATGTTTTTAATTTCTAAAATATTATTATTCATATTTTAATGCTTTTATAGTGTTCATTTTAGATATCGATATAGCTGGGATTAATGAAGCTAAACTTGTTGTTACCAGTGAAAAAATAAAAATAATCACAATTGAAAAGGAATTTATTTCGCTTGGTAGCTCATCTAGAAAATATACATCGCTAGGAAATATTTCAACATTCAAAATGTAAGATAAAAATACTCTTATAGACTCAATATTTTCTGAAAATAAAACACCGATAAGTATTCCAAAAATACTGGCTATTAATCCAATTGTAAAACCAGTTAAGAAAAAAGATTTTATTATTGAGTTATTGCTTAAGCCTAAAGTTTTTAAAATAGCAATTTCTTTAGTCTTGTTTTTTATCAGAATGGTTAAACCAGAAATAATATTAAATGCAGCAACAATAATAATTAAAGTTAAAATTATGAACATTACATTCCTTTCAACTTTAAGAGCACCGAAAAATGATTTATTTAAATCAATCCAGCTATAAACATAAAAATTATTATTTATTATTCCAATTTGATCTTTTATATCATTGGCTTTTAGTGGATTTGATAAATAAACTTCTAAACTAATATCACTTTTTGTTTTTCCGAAGAAATACAATGTTTCATCTAAATTTAAAAAAACTACATTTTTATCAAACTCATAAAAACCACTACTAAAAATTCCTTCTACAGAATATGTTTCTTGCTTTGGTAGGCCTCCGAAAGGAGTGGTTATATAAACGGATGAAAGAAGGTTGATTTTATCACCAAGAGCTAAATTTAATTCCATTGCTAATTCATTGCCGATTATTACTCCTTCTTTTTTTATTTTATAATTATTACCCTCAACTAAAATTTTTTTAAGAAAAATGGAATTTTTTTCATTTTTTGGATCTAGGCCCTTAATCATTATACCTTTTGCATAATCATTATTGATCACTACTCCTTCACCTTTATAAGACTCTATAATCTGAATATTAGGAAAATTTTTATTTAACTGATCTTTAAATTTTAAGTCAATTTTCTCTTTATTATATGGTTCAATAATTACATGAGGATTGAAACCAAGAATTTTATTAGTGAGTTCTGTTCTAAACCCGTTCATAACAGACATGACTATAATTAATATTGCGACACCTAGCATTATCCCAACAAATGAGAAAATTGAAATAACTTTTAAAAAACCCTCTTTCCTTTTAGGTTTTAAATTTCTCAGTGCTATTAATCTTTCTACAGGAGTAAACAATTTAATTTTTAATTTTTTATTTTATCTTTAATCTCTTCCAGGCTTAATAATGTTGAGTCTTTTCTTACTTCTTTAAATTCGTATCTGTTTTCTTCAGACTTGGAACCAATTATAATTTGATAAGGAATACCGATTAAATCATGTTTTTTAAATTTAGCTGACATATTCTCATCTACATCATCTAAAAGTACGTCAATTTTTTGTTTCTGGAGTTCTTTGTAAATTTTAGTCGCAATATCAAGACTTTTTTTGTTATTCTTGTTGATATTAGAAATAATTACAACTTCATAAGGTGAGACTGATTTGGGCCATTTCATAACCTCATTTTGGAAGTTTACTTCAATTAATGCCCCGACTAATCTAGACACTCCTATTCCGTACGAGCCCATTTTGACAGGAACTTTTTTTCCCTCATGATGGTCCACTAAACAGTTAAGTGGCTTCGAATATTTATCACCGAAATAAAAAATATGACCAACTTCTATTCCTTTTGTAGAAATTTGATCATCTTTCTTTACTTTAGAATCAAAATCTTCTTTATTAAACTTTTCATCTGTTACGGAATAAAATGAAGAAAAGTCATTTCTCATTTTTTCCAAAGATTTTTCATTAAGATCATATTTGTCAGTATTAATATTAAAAATATTTTTATCAGCGTAAACATTACTTTCTCCTGTATCTGCTAAAATAATAAATTCATGAGATAATTCTCCACCAATAGGTCCCGTGTCTGCTGCCATTGGTATTGCTTTGAGCTCAAGTTTTGAAAATATTTTTAAATAAGAGTAAAACATTTTATTGTAAGATTTCTTTGCTTCTTCATCGTCAATGTCAAAAGAGTATGCATCCTTCATATAAAACTCTCTGCACCGCATAATGCCAAATCTTGGTCTTACCTCATCTCTAAACTTCCATTGAATATGATAAAGTATTTGGGGTAGAGATTTGTATGACTTAACGCTTGAACGAAAAATTTCTGTTATAAGCTCTTCATTGGTAGGTCCGTAAAGCATTTCTCTTCCTTGACGGTCTTTAATTCTTAACATTTCATCACCATAATCGTTATATCTTCCGCTCTCTTTCCAAATTTCTGCTGACTGTATAGTTGGCATTAACATTTCTTGTGCTCCAATATTATTTTGTTCTTGTCTGACAATGCTTTCTATTTTTTTCATTACCTTAAAGCCTAGTGGCAGCCATGAATATATTCCAGAAGACGATTGTTTGATCATTCCAATTCTTAGCATAAGTTGATGAGATTTAATTTTTGCGTCGGATGGCAAGTCTTTTGTAAGAGGTAAAAATATGTTTGATAGTAGCATTATTGTAAGTAACCTCTTAAATTTAAGTAATCTTGACTTACTAGATAATATATAACTAAAAATATTATTGAAGTAATTAAAGTAGTTATTAAAAATTTTTTCCCCATTCTTGGGTTTTTTGGTGCACCACGGTCATTACCGTGTAATTCATCACTAAATTTTGCATTTTGTGATTTTATACCGACTGGTAAAACTGAAAAAAAAACTATCCACCAAATTGAAATGTAGACTATTAAAGATCCTGTAATAGACATTAAATTCTTGCTAAATTAATTCTAGTATGAGGTTTCTTTCCTGTTCTTTCTCTTACAATTCTTCTACAACTTTGTTTTAAAGTATCTATTAAATTATATTCTTGTTTTTTATTCTGTATTGAGAAAGTTTTACAAATATCTAAAATTCCATCTTCCATGTCAAAAATAAATGTTTCGTCTAAATCGTCTATAGGTAGACCTTTAAAGGAAATTACTGGTTTTTTGATTTTACCATTATTAGCAATTGGTAGTGTTATTTCTAAATAGCCATTAATTGCTAGATTTCTTCTTTCTTTAATAGAGTTAGAATCTTCTCTTACTGAAATATTTCCATCTAAATACATTCTACCTGATGGAGCTTTATCTATTATTTTGGGGGTATCACCGGGATATATTTTTATAATATCTCCATTTTCTATTTGTAAACTATGTGGAACATTCATCTCTTTAGCAAATTTTGCTTGTTCAATCATGTGACGATGTTCTCCATGAACTGGTATGATGGATTTTGGTTTTACCCAACTATACATATCTTTTAAATCGTCCCTATTAGGGTGTCCGGATACATGCACAAAAGCATTTTCTTCAGTTATAATTTCAATATTGTTTTTTACAATCTCATTATGCATTGCGTATAATTTTTTTTCATTGCCAGGAATAATTTTTGATGAAAAAATTACCGTGTCTTCTTTTTCCAAAAATACATCGGGGTGCATGCCAGAAGTAATTCTTTTCATTGCTCCCATTGGCTCGCCTTGACTACCGGTGCAAAGATAAATAATTTTATCTCTAGATATATTTTTGGCGTCTCGTGGATCAATTGGTTCTATTAAATTCTGTAAATATCCACATTGTTTAGCAGCTTTATAAATTCTATGCATGGACCTACCGACTAAAGATATTTGTCTATTTGATTTTTGTGCACAGTAGAAAACTGTCTCCATTCTTGCTACGTTGGAAGCAAAGGTTGTTACAATAATTCTTTTTTTTAGATTTGAAATAATTCTTAAAAGGCTCTCCCTTACGTCAGACTCAGAACCTGCCCTTCCTTCACTAAAGACATTTGTAGAGTCACATACCATAGCTAATACGTTTTTATTTCCTATTTCTTTTAATTTTTTCTCATCAATTTTTTCACCTATTAATGGATTAGGATCACACTTCCAATCTCCGGTATGTAAAACTATTCCTGCAGGAGTTTTTATGCTGAGCCCGTTAGGTTCTAAGATTGAGTGAGTTAAAGTAATAAATTCTATTTCAAAAGGTCCGAGGTTTATTTTTCCGTTCAATGGAACAATTTTTAGATAACTAGTGATATCAATTTTTTTTTCTTTAAATTTTTCTGTCAACAACGCAGCGGTAAAAGGTGTTGCATATATTTTGCACTTAAGTTGTGGCCATATAATCGCAACAGATCCTATGTGATCTTCGTGGGCATGTGTTAATACAATACCTAATAAATCTTTTTTCTTGTCTATTAAGAAACCAGGATCTGGATAAATTAAATCTATACCAGGTATAGAATCATCTGCAAATGTGACCCCCATATCTACAGCTATCCATTTTTGATCATCTTCTTTCCCGTAGGCATATAAATTTAAATTCATGCCAATCTCACCAGATCCACCTAGTGGACAAAAAAGAAGTTCTTCTTTACTCATTTGATTAAGTTTTTATAAATGTGCATGATACCTTTTATAGTAATGTTTGGCTCAATTGTTGAATTATTATTAATAAATTTAGAGAAAGTTTTAGAGTAACCGCCCGTTAAAATTATCTTAAAGCTGCAATTAAAAGAAGTTTTTATTTTTTTTACTATATTGTTTATTAATCCTTGATAGCCCCAAAGAAAACCAGCATTAAGTGCGTCTTTTGTATTTTTTCCAAATGTCTTTTGGTTAGCTTTTAAGTCAAATATAGGCAACGACGCTGTAAAACGATTTAAATTTAATATCGAAAGTTTAACTCCAGGAGCAATAACGCCTCCTTCATAGATACCAGGTTTTCTCACAATATCGAATGTAGTTGCTGTGCCAAAATCTACAATTAAACAATTTTTTTCATATAAACTATAAGCACCAATTGCATTTGCAATTCTATCTGATCCTAGTTGATTGTATTTATCAACTTTTATCTTTATCAATTTTTTAAGGGGTAGATTTTTTATTTCATAAACTTGATATTTTTTTTTTTTAAGGGCTTTGTTAATTTTTTGATACACTTTTGGTACCACACTAGAAAATAAAATTTTTTTTTTAACTTCTTCAATTAAAATAGAATTTAAAAATTTAATTAAATTTTTTTCTTTGATTATTTTTGCTGTCTCAATACTGTGCTCTTTGATTGACGTTGATGTTTCGTCAACTAAGCATAGTTTTGTTAATGTGTTTCCAATGTCTCCAATTAATATTCTCATTTATTATTTGTACTTTTTTTTTATATATAGAAAATTGTGATTATTTATATCATAAATTAATTTATCATAATTTTTTATTATTTTATTAATAATAATTTTATTACTGATATTTCTATTTGAATTAATTTTTAAAGATGTAGATTTAAAGTCTTTATTTAGAGGGGAAATTTTTGTGTTTATTCCAACGCCAGTAATTAAATATTTTTTTTTATTATGAGATATAACTTCTTGTAATATTCCACAGATTTTTTTTCCATCAATTAATAAGTCATTTGGTTTTTTTATTTTTATAATTTTTTTTGTATACCCATTTAATATTTTTTTTATAATAATTGCATTAATAGCTAGATAATTTTCAATTTTTATTTTTACTAAATTTACTTTAAAAAATATTGAAATAAAAATATTTCCTTTATATGAAATCCATTTTTTTCCCATAGTTCCTTTTCCTTTGCTCTGAGAGTTAGTGGAAACCAATCCTAAAAGACACTTATCAGATCTTATTAGTTTAATAGCTTCATCATTTGTGCTCTTTACGCTTTTAAATTTTACAATCTTTAATTTCATTAATTTATTGATAATGTATTAACAATATTATTTAAAATAGAAGGATATAAGAAAAATAAAATAAGTATCGAACAGCTTAAAAAAACAGTACTCGTTATTCCTAAATTTTTTATTTTGTCAAAAGGGTTTTTTATTTCATCAAAATAAATTATTTTAATAATTCTTAAATAATAAAAAGCTGAGATAACAGTACTTAACAATCCAACAATAGCTAGGGTGTACATCCCGCTCTCTATAACAGACATAAAAACATAAAATTTGGCAAAGAAACCTGCTAACGGTGGAATGCCGGCTAACGAAAACATAATTATTAAAAATGAAATTGCTAGTAATGGGTTTTGTTTGGATATTCCTGCTAAATGATTAATATCTTCACAGTACTTGCCATCTTTTTTCATTAGAAAAATACAACCAAATACCCCTAAATTCATAATTACGTAGATTGAAATGTAGGTAATGCTGCTGCTATACCCAGCTGGAGTACCAGTTGAAATCCCAGCTAACGCATAACCAATATGACCTATAGAACTGTACGCAATCAATCTCTTTATATTAGTTTGGCCTATCGCTGCAACAGCGCCTAAAATCATAGATGCGAGGGACATAAAAACTAAAATATTTTTCCACTGATCTATTAGTTGCTCAAATGGAATCTGAACAAATCTAATAAGTATAGCTATACCCGCCACTTTTGGAACAACTGCAAAAAAACTAGTCACAGAGCTTGGTGAACCTTGGTAAACATCGGGTGTCCACATGTGAAAAGGAACTGCTGATACTTTAAATGCTAAGCCTACTAGAATAAAAACCATTGCAAAGATAGCTCCAGTATTCTCAAGTTCCATTTTTAAATTAATTTCTTCAAAATTTGTTGAGCCAGTAAATCCGTATAGAAGTGAGCATCCGTAAAGCAAAAGCCCAGAAGACAGAGCACTTAGTACAAAATATTTTATTCCAGAT
>Ga0307986_10002146_pt1 | contig 14175 bp, 14 predicted proteins | sample EllFjometageno82_FD_203170 | JGI IMG/M metagenome (GOLD analysis project Ga0307986, IMG submission 203170) | Marine microbial communities from Ellis Fjord, Antarctic Ocean - #82 | ecosystem: Environmental > Aquatic > Marine > Unclassified | place: Southern Ocean | collected 2014-10-09
TATTTAAAAGCTACTTTCAGAAGATCCATCCAATTTCCGTTATTTTTTTTCCTAATATTTTCAATTTGACTTATTAATTTTAAATATTTTTTTTCAATTTTTTTTTCGGGCATTAATAAAAACTATTTAACATTATATTTAATAAAAAAGAAGAAGAAATCATTTTAAATGAAAATACACTCTTTGCTTTTTAGCTTTTTCTAAATAAATATGAGGAGTGTAGAATCTATCACCTAATTTGATTAATTTTTTATTATAAGGTTTTTTATTATTATCTAGTACTTTTTCAACAACTAAGCAGCCATTTTTTACACATATCCATAGCCCATATTTATTTTTTCTAAAAATTAATCCATATTGAAAAGGATGAAATTTAAATTTTTTATTCAATTTACCTTTTTTAAGATAAACTTTATTTCCATTAATTGTAGTATGAGCACCAGGATAAGGATCATCAAATCCTCTCAAAAAAGTATAAATTTCATCACCTGTCCAATCCCAATTTATCCATCCATGAGTCTCTGTGTTCAATCTTGGCCAGTAAGACGAATTATCTTTATTTTGTTTAATTTCTTTAATTTTTTTTCTCATTTTAATTTTAGATAAAAACTCTATAAAAAGTTTTGAAGCTTTTAGAACATACAAATTATTAATATCTAAAGGAGTTGTTTTGTTAGTCAATTTAAAAAAAGATTTAAGTATAATATTTCCTTCATCAATTTTAGGAGTTAAGTGATGTATAGATATATAACCTAAAGTTTTTTTTTGAAGAATTTGCCAGGTAAACCCGCCACCGCCTTTGTCTTCCGGAAGGTTTGATCCATGAATATTATAAATTTTTCTTTTAAAAAAATTAATAATGTCATCTTTAAAAATCCAAGAAGAACCAATTGATACACCAATAAAATTCTTAAATTTAATCTGCTTTTTAATTAGATTTAAATTTACTTTTTCAGTTTTAATACAATTACATTTTTTTTCTTGTAGTAGATTTTTGAGAGATTTATTTCCCTCAATTTTTTCACTCAAATGTCGTTTAGAGCTAAATACCAATATATCGATATTCTTCTTTTTTTTTAATAGAGTTATAATAGAAAAAAGGAGTTTTCCTCCCCCAAAAAAAATTATTTGATCCATCAAATATATATACTGTTCAATAATTGAACAGTAAAGAAATTTATGCTAATCTTAACTATCTTTTATGAAGAAATGTTCTAAGTGCGTAATGCCTGATACCGCCGAAACTCTTACTTTTGATAAAAATGGGGTTTGTTCGGTTTGTAATCAAATTGAACAAAAAAAAAATATAGACTGGGATAAAAGAGCTGTAGATTTAGATAATTTAATAAAAAAATATAAAGATAAAAAAAATAAATATGATTGCATTGTTCCTTTTTCAGGAGGCAAAGACTCAACTTTTGCTTTGTGGTATTTGGTAACTCAAAAAAAAATCAACCCACTTGTAGTAAGATTTGATCATAATTTTTTAAGACCAACAATTTTGGAAAATACTTCAAAAGTTTTATCAAAACTTAAAGTAGATTTTATTGATTTTAAACCTAACTTTAAAGTTATTAGAAAAACAATGCTTGAAAGTTTAAAAAGACGAGGTGACTTTTGCTGGCACTGTCATGTTGGGATTACTGCGCTACCGATTAATACTGCTTTGGAAAAAAAAATTGAATTAATTTTTTACGGTGAGCCTTCATCAGAATATAGTTCATTTTATGATTATACTAAACCAGAAGAATTAAATGAAGAGAAATTTAATAGATCTATCAACCTAGGTATAAACGCTGAAGACATGTTTGAAATGATTAAATCGAGCTCTCCAAATGAAGAATTTTCAATTGAAGATTTAAAACCATATTTTTTTCCTTCAAGCTATGATTTAAAAAAAAATAAAATATTTGCCTCATATTTAGGTAACTACATTCCTTGGGATGTAAAAAAACAGGTAGAGATAATAAAAAAAGAATTAGATTGGAAAGGAGATCGTGTCGAGGGAATACCTCCTGAGTATGATTACGAAAAAATTGAATGTATGATGCAAGGATCAAGAGACTATATTAAATTTTTAAAGCGGGGCTTTGGTAGAACAACACACCTTGCTTCCATTGATATTAGAAATGATCGTTTAAAACGAGACAACGCCGAAGAATTAGTAAATTTATATGATGGTAAAAGACCAAAATCACTTGATCTTTTGTTAAAAATTTTGAAAATTAATGAAAAAGAATTTTATGAAATTTTAAAAAAACAGGTTGTTTACCCTAATGAGATGATTTCATACGAAGAGTTTCAGTCAAAAAAATCAAATTTTTCACCAAAAGATATACAGGGATGGTTTGAAAAATTTAAATGAAAATTTCAATCTTAGATTATGGTGCTTGCAATCTTAGTTCCGTTTACAATTCATTTAAAAATTTAGGGATTGACGCAAAAATAATAAATAGCGCTAAAGAAATAATTGATTCTGAAAAACTTATTATTCCAGGTGTTGGAGCTGCAAAAAATTCAATAGAATTTTTAAGATCTCAAAATTTATTTTATGCAATCCTAGAATTAATTGAAAAAGAGAAGCCAATTTTAGGAATCTGTTTAGGATTGCAAATGTTTTCAGAAAAACTTTATGAAGATGGTATTTCGAAAGGTTTTTCATTACTAAATGCTGATGTAGTTAGGTTTAATAATAATAAAAAAATTACGCATGTAGGATGGAATAAAATTAAAATTACAGAAAAATATAAAAATTTTTTTCAATTAGAAAATAATAGTTCATTTTATTTCTGCCATTCTTATTTTTTAAAATTCCATGAAGAATCTAATTTAATAATTGCAAGTACAGATTTTAAATTAAATTTTCCATCAATAGTAATAAAAAATAATTTTATGGGCGTTCAATTTCACCCTGAAAAAAGTCAAGCAAACGGACTTAAAATTATTGAAAAATTTATTAACTGGAAACCATAATGTATAAAAGAATTATAGCTTCTTTATTATTAGATAAAAAAAAGTTGGTTAAAGGAATTAACTTTAAAAATCATAAAATTGTAGGTTTTCCAAGAACTTATTGTAAATCTCTGGGATCTCAAATGATAGATGAAATATTTATATGTGATCTAAATTCTTACAATGACTCAAGAATAATTCCAGATTATAAAACTTTAAGCGAGGTTTCATCATCTACAATGACACCTCTAACATTCGGCGGAGGTTTAAATACTTTAGACAGAATAAAATTAAGTTTTAATTCAGGATCTGACAAAGTTTATTTAAGCTCAATTCTTCACACAAATATTTCACTAGTTGAGCAAACTGCTAAAATATATGGATCTCAGTCAATAGTAGCAGGAATTAATGTTGAAAAAATTAAGGGTAAAATAAAAATACTTGAAGATAAAGAAAAAAATTTTTTTAACTGGCTTAATGAAATTGAAAATTCTGGTGTTGGAGAGATAAAAATAAACTTTGTAGATAGAGAGGGAACATCTAATGGTTTTGATATTATTGATTGTAAAGAAATACTTAAAAAAACAAATTTGCCAATAATATTCGAAGGTGGTTTAGGGTCACTCGATCAAATAAAAGATGCATTCGACTCAGGAATAGACTCAGTAGGGCTTGGCAGAATGATATCATTTGAAGATAATAATATTTTTAAGATTAAACAATTTTTAAAAAATTATAATTATGAAATAAGATAATAAGAATTATTTTTACTTGATGAGACTAAATTTAACAGCTGTTCCTTTTTCTACGTTTTTCTTTATTATCTTGCCAATAATTTTATTATAATATTTTGAAGGAATGCCATAGCCAGGTCTAATTGCCTTTACGTGCTCAGGTTTTATTTTTTCTCCTTTAATTAAATGTTTTACAAAATATAAAGATCTTCTAAATCTTGTTGAGTTAAATTCTTTTTTGCTTATAGAATAATTTACTTTTCCAATTGACTCCCACGCTCTATTAGTTTCTTGAACTAAAAGTTTCATTTGACTTGGATTTAGTGAAAATGACGAGTCAACTGTATTAATTTTACTATCTAATGTAAAATGTTTCTCTATAAACCTTGCACCTAACGTAACAGCTGCAATTGAACTTCCAATACCAAGTGTGTGATCTGATAAACCTATTTCACATTTAAATTTTTTTTTCATATCTTCCATAGTTTTAAGATTTAAATCTTCAGGTCGTGCAGGGTAGTTGCTAGAACATTTTAGTAAAATTATTTTTTTTGCACCATTATGTCTTGCAATTTTAACACTTTCTCCAATTTCTTTTTGAGAAGCCATACCAGTGGAAATAATTAATGGTTTTTTTGTTTGGCTTACCTTTTTAATTAAGTGGTGAAAAGTATTTTCAAAAGAGGCTATTTTGTAACAGGGTGGTTTGAGAGTTTTTAAAAATTTTAAAGACTCAAGATCAAATGGTGTACTAAATGCAATTAAACCACATTTTTTTGCTTTAGAAAAAAGTTTTTTATGCCATTCCCAAGGAGTTGATCCTTTTTTATAAAGATTATACAAAATCTCTCCATCCCAAGGACTATTCTTATCTTTAATAATAAAATCTTTTTTTTTACATTTAATTGTAAGAGAGTCGGCCTTATAAGTTTGAAATTTGATTGCATCTACACCACAGTCCGCTGCAGCTTCAATTGAATCCATACAATAATTTAATGAATTATTATGATTTCCCGAAAGTTCAGCGACTATTAATGGTCTGGTTTTATGATTAAAACAATCTGAAATTTTTCTCATATTTTTAAAAAAAATTTTTTCCAAACTTCTAAATCATTTTTAGTATTTAGGCTACAATTTTTACTGAAATCAGCTCGTATTTTTAAATTTTTTTTACTATTCCACCATCCTGAGGGATCATCATAAATACCTTCAATATGTTTTTTTAAATTTTTTGTATTAGAGAATATAAATTTATTTTTCTTCATATTTAAAAAAATTTTTTTTGTTAGAGGAGTAACCTTTATTAATTCTTGGTTGTAAAATAAAAGTACTGGGACTCTCGAATTTAAGCATTGATAATAAGTAGTTTGAATATTTGTATCAATTATCAAGTTATACTTTGTAAAAATATCATTAAATATAGATCTGTCAATTTTTTCTACACCAAAGTTTTTACTGATTTCCTTTTCAATTATATCTTTAAATGGACTGGACGGATGCACTCTAAAATAAATATTTTTATTAATCTCCTTATTTAAGTTGAAAATAAATTTTTTTAAAATTTCAAAATCATCATAATCATTTTCATTTCTATCGAAAATATTCGCTCTAAACAAGTCTGTACAAGTTAAAATTATTAAAATTTTATTTAATTTGCTTATATTTTTCTTTTTTCTTCCAAGAAAAATATTAGGTGGAAGTTGTACAACTTTATTATTATTGCTTTTAACCCATTGAATATGACGGTGATAAATTCTATTAGAAAAAAAATTCCTCTCTTGTTCTAAATTTCCTCCGTGATCTGAGATGACCAATTTTGAACCATTTTTCATTTTTTCAGCAGACCAAATTTTGAATATATCGTTAGACAAGTGCGCAACAGCTGTAAAAATTATTTTTGGCTCTAAATTAATCTTGTAGACGTAATTTTTTATAAGTTGAAAATTTTCAATATATGATGAAGGCATAATTTTTAAAATAATATGATTGTAAAATTTGTCAAATTCGTCGTCATTTCGTTTTTTGAAAGGATTAGTTTTACGTATCTTAAAATTAATTTTTTTTTCGTATTCTAGTCTCTTATCAAATTCATGAGGAAAGCTTGGAAAATTATTTAATTTATAATTTAAAATGAGATTAGCTTTAATTGGAATATACGTATTATAAAATAAATATTTTTGATTTTTCCTAAATTTTTCTAATATTTTGTTAAATATTTTTTTTATGTAAAAAGTTTCTTTTAAATTTAATCTTTTAATGCCTGCGGATGTATTTTTAAAATATTTAAATTTTATATTATTTTTATTTTTTAAAATTTTAAAAGCTTCAGAATAAAGATAATGATTAAAATATTTGTTAGAATAATTATGATCTAATTCATAATGATTTTTTGGAATTAGTTTGGAAAAATTATAAATTCCTAATTCAACGCTTGAAATATTTTCATTTTTGATGCAATTTTTTAAAGAGTCCCATCTATCCCATGCAATAATTAAAGACCGGTTAATAAAAGGACCAATAATAATTTCCCAAAACCTTCTATCTTCATTTACTCCATGTAAAGAATTCATAAAGTTAGTAAGGTCAATAATTTTTTTGTTATATTTTTTTTCTAAATATTTTAGACAGTTTCGTTTTCTTGAAATTGAATAGTCATTGTACTTACTAATACTTGTTTGATAATTTTTTTTAAAAATTTTTTTATGATACCATTTTCCTAAAATAATATTATTACAATTATTTTTAAATAATTTTTGTATTGGACTTAAAACTAAATTATTTTTCATCAACAATAACTTTAATATGCTTAATTATTGAACTTAATGTTTTTTTATTTAAATTAGGAAATATAGGTAGTGATATAACCGTATTATAATAAGTCTCCATGTTAGAATAAGAATCATTATATCCCTTTTTTTTAAAATATGAATGTTTGGTGACCGGTATGTAATGAATATTAACAAAAATTTTTTTTTTTCTTAAATATTTAAATAATTTAAGTCTTGTTTTTTTAGCTTGCACCGTATTGACTCTAACTGGATATAAATGAAATGCGTTAAGAATTTTATTATCAACTTTTGGCAATATTAAATTTAAGTTTTTTAGATTTTCATTGTAAAAATTTGCAATTTTATTTCTATTTATTAAAAATTTTTTAAGTTTTGTTATTTGTGAAACACCAAGAGCCGCCTCAATATCATTCATTCTGTAATTGTAGCCTAGCAACAGTTGCTCATAATGCCATGGTGGTGAATTTTTAATACTAAATTTATTTCTGTTTTTTGTGATACCGTGTGTTCTCAACATTCTAATTTTTTCACATAATTCTTTATTGTTTGTTGTTACTATTCCGCCTTCGCCAGTAGTGATATTTTTAACAGGATGAAAGCTAAACACAGCTAAATCACTGTGCCTACAGTTACCTATATATGAGTTGTAAACTTTTGATCCAAGCGCATGAGATGCATCTTCGATAATTTTAAATTTATATATTTTTGATAAATTATATATTTCTTTCATCTTGCAAGGTCTTCCAGCAAAGTGAACAGGTATGATTATTTTAGGGAGCCTTTTCTCTTTTTTAGCTTTTAACAGCTTAGTTTTTAGGTCTTTTATACATAGATTGTAGTCATCCAAATCTATATCTATAAAGTCAACTTTAGCTCCACATAGTAGGGCACAATTGGCAGAAGAGACAAATGTATTAATTGAAGTCCATACGCTATCTCCTTTTTTTAAATTTAATGATAAACATGAAAGGTGTAAACCGCTAGTTGCTGAATTTAGGGCTATTGCGTATTTTGCTCCGACTAATTTTTTGATTTTTTTCTCAAATTCTTCCACCATTGGACCTTGAGTTAAAAAATTAGATTTTAAAACTTTTGTAACTGCCTTTATATCATCTTTGTCAATTATTTGTTTTGAATATGGAATCATAAATTATTTATTTATTACTTTTATATCACCACTTTTCTCAATTTGAATAATTTTACTCGCCATAGATATTACATCTTTAGTGTGAGAAATTAGGATAATCGTTTTATTCTTAGAAATTTTATTAATTACATCAAGTATTTTACCTTGAGTTTTTTGATCAAGTGAGCTGGTAAATTCATCAAAAATTAAAATTTCAGGCTTAGAGAACAAAGCTCTTGCGATTGCAACTCTTTGAATTTGTCCAGCAGATAAATTTTTACCTTTTTCATCAATAATAAAATCGAGATTATCTTTTTTATTACTTGTCATTTCCGCTAGTTGAGCACTTTCCACTACTTGATCCAACATGTCGGAGTCAATTTTTTCTGTTTCTTTTGCCAGCGTAATATTTTCTTTAATCGTGTCATTGAATAAAATTATATTTTGAGGAACGTAGCCAATATTTTTTTGCCAATCTTTCAAGTTTTCATCATTCAAATTTTGACCATCAATCAAAATTTCTCCTTTTGATGGTTTTAACAAACCTAAAATTAAGTCCGATAAAGTGGTTTTACCAGTACCACTTTCTCCAACAATACAAATAAAGTCATTTTTTTTAATTTCCAAATTAATATTTTGTAAAACATTATTTTCACTTTTTGGGTATTTAAAACTTAAATTTTTTATTTCTATTTTTTTTTGAAAATTAAAATTTTTAAATTTATGATTTTGTATTCTAGTATTTTCAGTGGAAAAACTATCAAATATTACCTTTATAGAAGCACTAGCATTAAGTATACCTTGAGCGCCATTTATTATTCTATTTACACTAGGAAGAATTCTAAAAGCGGATACAGCGAAAAGACCTAATGAGGGAACAAGGTAAGATAAATCAGACTTGTTTTCATTGTATAAAATAAAAAGAAGAAAAAGTAAGCAACCTACACCTAAAACTTCTAAAAATATTCTCGGCATTTCTGTAATAAAATACTGATATCTATTAAATTTAGCAAAATTAATTACTTTATCTTCGTAATCTTTTAAAATTTTATTTTCTAAGTTTTTAATTTTTATAAATTTAATTGAATCAAAAGATTGTTGTAAAATTTGAATTATTTTTCCACTATATTTAATTTTTCCTTCACTCCAAAAAGATAATTTTTTTTTTATAAATAGAAAGTATGTACAGCTAAAAATAAAAAAAATAGCTAAAATTGTTAAAGTAAATTTTAGTTGGAAATAAGCCAGTATTATGAATATTATAAGAAAAACAAAAATTTCAGCGATAAGTTTAAGAAGAGTGTCAACAGTCTGCACAAAAAAACTAATTTCATTATATGAGTTACGTAGCAAAATAGAAGCTTTATTTTTAACGAAAAATAAATAATCATTTAAAATATATTTTTTTAAAATTTTGACCCTGAAATGCTCATTTAATTTTTTGTGATAACCTGTCCTCCACCAAGAAAAAGCAACTAAAAAAACACTCTTAATAAAAAAAATTACAGAAATTATTAATATTGAATTAAATAGAACCTTGTCCCGATTATTATCAAAATACGGTATTAATTTATAAAATATATTATTATTTTCGTTATTAATTAATAACTCCAATACTGGAAATATAATAACTATGCTTAAACCCTCGATAAAAGTCCCCAAAATCAGCATAATTACTAAACTTAAAGTTTTTAATTTATTGTAAGAATATATTGAAAAGAGAATGCTTTTTGAAATTTTATACATTAATTTAATCTTTTAAAACTTTGAATTGCAACTTTACTATTTAAAAATTTTTTAAAATTTGAATTTACAGAATATTTCTTAATTTTGAAAAAAACTTTATCTAAAATTTTAAAATATTTATCTATAATTTTTTTGTTATGTTCTGTGCTCACATATATTAAATTACTGGCTAAAAATCCTTGCTCTAACATTTCTTGAGTTATGTATGATTTCAAGTAATTGTTTTTATCATTCTTAATTGTAAATCCACAAAGTGCGTCTAATCCAAATATGTCAATTGGAATTTCATGTTTTTTTGAAAGAATTTTCCATCGCTTTTTTATCTGAGAACCTATTTTTGTAATTTTTTTCCAAGTTTTTTTTCTTTTCATTATTTCTAAGGTTTTTAAAGCAGCAGTTGGACCAATTCTTTCGGTCCAAAAAGTGGAACTAATAAAAGTTTTTTCTGCATATTTCATAACATTAGATCTCCCTATTATTGCGTTAATAGCATAGCCATTACCTAAAGCTTTTCCAAAAATAGCAATATCTGGATCAACTTTATATTTTAGGTGAAGCCCTCCATATGTTTCACGAAAACCTGATGTGCATTCATCAAATATTAACAGCGCTTTGTACTTTTTACATAATTTTTTTATTTCTTTTAAAAAATTTTTATTAGGTTCAAAGTTTCTACGAACCTCCATTTTTATTGCGCATATGTCTTTATTTTTTTTTAATATTGTTTTTACAGTTTTTAAATCATTATAATTAAAAGTTAATGTTGTTCCTTTTAATCCTTTTGGAACTCCTAAGGGTATGATACCGGGTAATAAGAGCTTATCTAAATTTTTACTATTAGAAAGATTAGATGCAATATACCAATCATGCCACCCGTGATAACCACATACTAATATTTTATCTTTATTAGTTGCTGCTCTTGCTATTCTTACCGCTAAAGCATTTGCCTCACCTCCGCTTCTAGTAAATTTAGCCATGTCTGCCCATGGGTGAATTGAAATTAATTTTTCTGCTAGTTCTACCTCTTCAGGACAATTTAAAGTTGATAAGTTTCCGTTTTTAATAACTTTTCTTACCGCATTATCCACTTCCTTGTTGGAATAACCTAAAATATTTGTGCCAACACCCATTAAAGATAAGTCTACAAATTTATTTCCATCTAGATCCCACACATTACATCCCTTGGTTTTTGAAAAATAAGCAGGCCATTTTTCAGGTAAAAATCTTTCTGGTCGCTTAGAAATCAACATATTGCCTCCAGGTATAATTTTTTTTGCTTTGGCCCATAATAATTGACCTTTATGCATATTCTTTCTTGAAGATCTTTTAAGTTTTTTTTTAATTTTCATAGCCAAGCCAGTGGGTTACATAATTGAGGAATATATTTATAAGTAAATTTTTCTTTTTTAATTTTTGTTTTTTTTAAATAATATAATATTTCTTTTAACTGTGAATGGTTTTGCACCCCAATAGTAATTTTTTTTATACCTTTTAAACTGAACGCGTGGTCTAAGCATAATTTTATTTTTGATACTGAATTTTTTTTAGAGAAATTTTCAAAATGATCTAATAAATTCGACCATTTCTTTAATTTTTTTGGAATATTTTTACTTTTGATAAGTAAAAGCCCTTGTAAAAAAATAGACCTTATGTGGATTTCTATATTTTTCCTTTTTAATTCTTTAAATATGCCTGATGTTACAAGCCTATTATCAAAAGGGTTATAGGGAAATGAAATTATATCTATATTAAATTTTCTTATAATTGCAATAAGTCTTTTTTCTGAATATTCACTTACACCAATCTTTTTTATCAATTTTTTTTTTTTATATTTTACTAAAATTTTAAAAATTTTTTTACCATTTTTTTTTAACAGAATTTCTGGGTTATGAATTAATAGAGCGTAAATTTTTTTTACATTTAAATCATCAAGGCTTTTTTTAATAGTATTATCAATGTCTTTTATTGATTTTAATTTTATTTTGCTGACAATCTTTTTATTCTTTGAATTGCTAGAGCCTATTATTTTTTGAGACTCTCCATAATCATTAGCGGTATCAAAAAAATTAATTTGATTTAATTTTGCTAAATGTATAATTTTTTTTGCTTCCGCTCTTTTTGTTTTGCCGTATAAATTTGAAATACCATATTTGCTACCAAATTGTGCAGTACCAATACAAATTTTCTTAATATGAGATTGTGACTTCATACATAAATAGTCTTAATTAATTTTTTAAGCTCTGAAACACTTAAAAAAATATTATCTCTAGAGTTGTATGAAAAGTTATCTGGTAAAATTTTGCCATTTTTTTTATTTTTATAAAAATTGTATAAAGAGTCTTTGTTGTTGGGAAAAATAATATAATGATCCTTAAATTCTAGAGAATTAACACTATCTGCGACAGTAACCATTTCTTCATCAATTTTTTCACCAGGTCTTTTTCCTATTATTTTCACTTTTGATTTTGAAGAAATTGCTTTTGCTAAATCTGTGATTTTATAAGAGGATAGTTTTGGAATAAATATTTCTCCACCTCGAGATTGTTTTAAACATTTTAAAACAAAATTTACACCTTCTTTTAAGGTAATATTAAATCTTGTCATTTTTTTATCAGTAATAGTTAATACATTGTTTTTTTTCATATCTAAAAAATTAGGAATTACTGAACCTCTAGAATTCATTACATTTCCGTATCTGACAACTGAAAATATTATTTTACCTAATCCTGCGTAATTGTTTGCAGCTATAAATAATTTATCACTACAAAGTTTTGTAGCTCCATATAAATTAATTGGAGATGCGGCTTTATCAGTTGATAAAGCAATAACTTTTTTTACACCACATGTTATTGCAGTTTCAATTATATTTGATGCACCAAGGATATTTGTTTTAATAAATTCTAAAGGATTATATTCTGCAGCGGGAACTTGTTTTAAAGCTGCCGCATGGATAATATAATCAACACCTGTTGATGCTCTTATAAGCCTTTCTTTATCTCTAACGTCTCCAATAAAAAATCTAATGCTACCATATTTTTTTTCAGGATATATTTTGCTCATTTCTGATTGTTTTAATTCATCTCTGCTAAAAACAATCAATTTTTTTATTTTAGGAAATTGTTTATAAACAGTTTTAACAAACTCCTTGCCAAAACTTCCGGTAGCACCAGTGACAAGTATAGTTTTATTATTTAGCATTATTGTTTTTTTTGATTTTCATTTAATTCTTTTTCAGCTTTTTTTAGATCATCTTTTAACTCATCGTATTCTGTCATTTTCCTTTTCATAAAATTCACTGTCATTTTTGATTTTTCGGACATTCCTTTTGATGTTAGAATATACAGATAATTTGATTTTTTAGGATTATTAGCAAAATTTTTTAGTTTTACTAAACCCTTTTTTCTAAGAGCTTTTAGACAATAATTTATTTTTCCCACACTAATATTCAACATCCCAGCAATTTTTCTTTGTGACAAATCTGGGTTGTTAGATATTTTTCTTAATATTTCAAATTCTTCTTGATTAAAGCTCATTTTTATTGAATATAGATATATCGTTCAAATTTTGAACAGTAAAGAAAAAAATAGTCTGAGTGAAAAAAAAGTATAAAAAAATATTAATAATAGGACTGCCAGGGGCAGGAAAAACAACTTTAGCTAAAGAATTAGCCGTTTTACACGATACGGTTAACGTTAATGCTGACCAAGTCAGAAAAAAAGCAAAAGATCGGGATTTTAGTTATGATGGTAGGTTAGGGCAAATTAGTAAAATAAAAAATAACAAGTTTTGAAATAATGATTATCGACAAAAATATTCCAAGAAAAGAAAAAATTACTAGAGACAGATTGCAATTTTTATCCAACGGTAAAACACCTTTAATGTCAGTGGTTGAAATAAGTAATTCTGGAATGTGTAATAGAAAATGTTCATTCTGTCCCCGAAGTGACCCAGATTACCCTGATATAAATGAATTTATATCAAAAGATTTACATACAAAAATATTTAAAGAGCTTGCAGATTTAAAATTTAAAGGAATGATTATTTACTCTGGATATGTAGAACCGCTCCTCGATAAAAAAATTTACGACTCAATAGCTGAAGCAAGAAAATTTTTACCAGAAGCTCAAATTGAATTAATTACCAATGGAGATGTTTTAAACACTGAAAGAACAAAAAAACTTTTTTTAAGTGGCCTATCTACATTGCTAATAAGTGTTTACGACGGACCAAAAGAAGAAGAAAACTTTCATAAACTTTGTAAAGATTTAAAATTAAGAGAAGATCAATATGTCATACGAAATAGATACTTACCTCAAAACGAAAACTTTGGATTAAACTTAAGTAATAGAAGCGGAAATTTAAAAAATGCTGAATTCGTAATTAAACCACTTGATAAATCTCTATCATCTAAATGTAATTATCCTGCATACACTTTTTTCATAGATTATAATGGTGATGTTCAAATGTGCTCACATGACTGGGGAAAAGAATATGTAATTGGTAATGTTAAAAATGAACAAATAATTAATATTTGGAATAATAAAAAATATCAAATAGCTCGAAAAAAGCTTTTAAAAGCAGACAGAAACTTTAACCCTTGTAAAAAATGTGATGTTGAAGGAGACTTAATAGGAAACAAACACGCTAATGAATGGATTAAAAGTTTTGAATAAATGTAAATGAAAAAAAATTGGTTAAATAATTTTCATAGAATTAAATCGGAAAATTTTGATAGATCTAACTTTTTAAGACTAGATAAAAACGAGAGAATAATTGACTTCAACAAAATTTTTTTAAAACATTTAAAGAAAAAATTAGATACTTTTGA
>Ga0307986_10002147_pt1 | contig 14171 bp, 12 predicted proteins | sample EllFjometageno82_FD_203170 | JGI IMG/M metagenome (GOLD analysis project Ga0307986, IMG submission 203170) | Marine microbial communities from Ellis Fjord, Antarctic Ocean - #82 | ecosystem: Environmental > Aquatic > Marine > Unclassified | place: Southern Ocean | collected 2014-10-09
CCAACTTGTTTGATAATTCTTAAGTTCCACTCGTTATCTAAACCGAATGCAGCACCCATTTCACCTTCAGCACCAACTAATCTTTTGATTTGTGGGTTTTCTGAAGTTTTCATTGAGTCAGCATTAGCAGAAGTAATTCCATACTCCTCAGCTTCGATCATAGTATTTAAAGACCATCTTACGATATCTTCCCATACTGCATCACCTTGTCTAACAACTGGGCCCAAAGGCTCTTTTGAAATAGTTTCAGGTAACACGATGTGTTCACTAGGATTGCTCATTTTAGTTCTCTGTGCAGCTAAACCTGATTTGTCAGTAGTGTAAGTATCACATCTACCAGCATCATAAGCAGCTACAACTTCATCAGCTTTTTCAAAGGCAACTGGAGTATAAGAAATTCCTTTTGAATTAAAGAAGTCTCTCATGTTTAGCTCAGTTGTTGTACCAATGTTAGTACAAGCTGAGATTCCATCTTTGAATTGACTTGTTGAAGTAATACCAGAACTTTTTCTAACCATAAAACCTTGGCCATCATAGAAATTTACTCCTACGAATGTTAGTCCGATATCAGCATCTCTAGAAAGAGTCCAAGTTGTGTTTCTAGCTAAGATATCAATCTCACCAGAAGTTAAAGCTGTAAACCTTTCTTTAGCACTTAGCGGTGTAAACTTAACTTTGTTTGCATCACCAAGAACCGCAGCAGCTACCGCTCTACATACATCAACATCTAGTCCAGTCCAATTTCCCGCAGCGTCAGCATTAGAAAATCCTGGAAGACCTTGAGATACTCCACATCTTACAAAATCTTTCTTGATTGTGTTTTTAAGTGTCTTAGATTTTTTAGCAGCCATAGTCTCTGTTGTAAAAGCAAACAACACAGCAACCATTGCTACTAAAGAAGTTAATTGTTTTAAGTATTTAAACATTATTCTTCCTCTACGTTATAGTTATTATTTGTTAACAAATAATCAAAGTAAACTTTGAATATCCATAATTTAAACATGATAAAAAAATTATGGCAAGTAGAATTAAGCAATAATATCAAAGAAAATGGCGCGCCCTGGAGGATTCGAACCTCCGACCCTCGGTTTAGAAAACAGATGCTCTATCCAACTGAGCTAAGGGCGCTTATTTTGTTATACATATACAATAAATAACTAATCTTTAAAAAGAAATTTTTTAACAATTATTAAAACTGTTAACAGTTCAATTCTTCCAATAATCATGAACAAAATCAAACAATACTTGGTAAAATAATGCAAATTATAAAATTCAAATTCAGATAAACCGTAAGAAGATGAATTAACAGTATTCATTAATGTTAATATTGATAATTTAAAAGCACTTTCAAAATCTATTTGACTTAAACTCAGTAATACAGTCAGAACAAAAAGTGATAGAATAAATATTATGACTGTTAAAAAATATTTATTAATTTCTTTAAAATCAAAATTAATTTCAGTAAATAGTAATTTATTCATAAAAATATTTTTTGGTTTACTAAATGATAAAATTTGATTTATTGAATATTTGAATAAAGAATAAATTTTTATAAATCTTAAACCTGAGCTAGTAGAAAAAAATGATCCACCTATAATTACTAAAATTAAATAAATAAAATTAAGATTTGATTGATCATAATTTAATGAAATCCCTACATTAGACATACTGCTAGATAGAGATAAAAGGTTTATTGAAAAATTATTATTAAATGAAAAAAATAGAAAAAAAACTGAAATTACAATTAATAAGTAAAAGATTAAATGAAGATCTTCGTAAAAAAAATTTATATTTTTTTTTTTAATAAACAATAAATTATAACTAAAAAATATACTGAAATAAGAAAATAAGAGAAGAAAAGAAAAAATAATTATTTGAGTGTTATCCCTCAAGATATTTGAAAGTTCGTTTACTGGTAAAAAACCTCCAGATGAGATTATCGTGAATGCCAAGTTTAAAGAGTCAAAAGTTCTAATAGATAAAAAGTTTAGAATTATAAAAATTAAAAAAGTCAAACCAGAATATAATAAAAAAATTTTAATAGTTTGTTTTAATATTTCTGAACTACTAAATGATAAATAATTGGTTAAAGATTTCTTAAAACTTTCATCATAAATATCAATTAAATAAATTATAGAAAATAAAAAGTATAAACCACCAATCCACTGTATGGATGATCTCCACAATATTAAGCTTTGATCTATGTGTTTAATATTTTCAAAAATAGTGAATCCAGTTGATGTAAATCCAGAGACTGACTCAAAAAAAGAATTTAAAAAAGTTAAATTATAAATACTAAAATAAAATGGTAAGGCTAATATTAATGGTAATAGTATATAGCCCAGAAAGATCGTTAAAATTTTATTAAAAATTGATATTTTTTTTTTTGAGACTTCTAAATTGTAAAATAATAATGCAATAATAAATGATGAAGCAAGACTAATGTAATATGTATTAAGATTTAAATAAAGATTAAGATAATATGAGTAAATAACATTAAAAAAAGATAGGACAGAAATTAGTCCAAAAAAGAAACTTAAATATCTAATTCTTAAACTAAGCATTAAATTTTAATTAACTTAACCTAAAAATGTTTTCTACAATTGAAATTGAATCTTTTCTGGCAAGAAAAACAACTCGGTCATCTTTTTGAAATACAAAATCAGATCTAGGTATAATTACTTTTTTTTCTCTCAGAATTGCACCTATTCTAATTTCGTCTGGCAAATTAGAATTTTTTAACTCTTTATTAATTAGTTCTGAGGTTTCAATAATTTCTGCTTCGATAACTTCATACTCTCCATTAGAAATAGTATATGCATTTTCAATTGTTCCCTTGTGCACATGCTTTAAAATACTGGAAACTGTATTCATTCTAGGGTCAATTAAATCATCAATATTTAGTGATGATTGTAATAATGAATAATTAGGTTTATTTATTAATGCCATTGTTCTTTTATCTTCTTTGTCTTTTTGGTCTTTAGCAAATTTTTCAACTAGAACACTTACCATTAGATTGTCTTCATCATCATTGGTCAAAGCTAAAACAGTTTCGGCTTCTCCTAGATTTGCTTCAATTAAAGCGTCTTCATCGAGACCATCACCATTAATTATAATTGTATTATTTAAATGATTGGCTAAATATTCTGCTCTTTCTTTATTCTTTTCGACAATTTTAACCCTTACAGGATCTGAACTTTCCTCTAAGTTTTTTGCTAAATTGAAACCTATGTTTCCACCACCAATAACTAATATTTTTTTAGAAATTTTTTCATTATGACCAAAGGCTTGTAATGTTTCGGCCATTTGTGAAGAATTTATAATCACATGTATTTTATCATCACATTTTATTTCGTCTGTTTTTTTGGGGATAAATATCTTATCATTTCTAACTATTGCTATGATATTTGCATCTAGTTCAGTATGCTTTTGCGTTAATTCATTAAGCTTAAAATTAATCAATTTACAATTATCTTTAATTAAAATTTCAAGTAATCTAATTTTATTATCTGCGAAGGGTACGCTATCTAAGGCACCAGGTGCTTCTAATTTTCTTTGAATTGATTTAGCAATTTCAATTTCTGGAGAGATTATTACATCAATAGGTAGATTTTCTTTATTATAAACTCTAGTAAATTTTGGATTTAAATAATCTTGTGAACGAATTCTGGCAATTTTTTTTTGAATATTAAAAATAGAATAAGCTATTTGACAAATTAACATATTAATTTCATCATTTCTTGTTACTGCTATAATCATATCGGTCTCGGCAGCATTAGCTTTTTCAAGAATAGATGGGTAAGTACCTTTTCCAACGATTGCTTTTACATCTAGGCTGTCATTAATTTTTTGAATATCTTCACTAGATTGATCAATTACTGTTATAGAGTGTCCTTGTTCACTTAGCAATTTAGCAATAGTAAACCCAACTCTACCTGCACCACAAATAATGATATTCATTTAATTAAATTCTTTAATCCCTAGCCCTTTAAGTTTTCGATGAAGTGCACTTCGTTCCATGCCAACGAAAATTGCTGTTTTAGATATATTTCCATTAAATTTTTTTAATTGAATAGTTAAATACTCCTTTTCAAATTTTTCTCTAGCTTCTTTTAATGGTATAGATAGGTTATTTTCTGATACTTTTTCTTGAATATTGTCAGTTTTTAAGGATTCTTTAATTATATTTGACATCTTCTCTTTACTGTCAGGTTGTAGAATAGCTATCCTCTCTATTAAATTTCTTAATTCTCTAATATTACCTTTCCAGCTATGATTTAATATATAATTATCATTCTCATCAATCTCTAATTCTTTAATATTATAATTTTCAGATATCTTTTTTGAAAAATATTTAATTAATAGAGGAATGTCAGAAATTCTGTTTACCAAAGGATCTATATGAATTTCAAATACACTTATTCGATGATAAAGATCTTCTCTAAAATTTCCCATTTCAATTTCATTTTTTAAATCTTTGCTAGATGAGCAAATTAATCTAACATCAACTTTTATGTCACCTGATCCATTGACTCTTTTAAATTTTTGATCAATTAATACTCTTAAAATTTTAGATTGAATATCTAACGGAATATCAGATATCTGATCAATTAATAAAGATCCTTTGTTTGCCTTTTCTAGAGCGCCATATGAAATTGAACCATCAATTTTTTCTTCACCAAATAACTCTAATTCATATTTATCATTATCTAGTAAAGCTCCGTTCAAAATTATAAATGGTTTATTATTTCTTTTAGAATTTTTATGAATTTTTCTAGCTATTAACTCTTTACCAGAGCCAGATGGACCATTAATCATAATTCTACTATCAGTTAGAGAAATTTTTTCAATCTGGTCTCTTATATTTGTTATATTTTTACTATTTCCAATTAAATCGTAAGAAGAAAAAAGTTTATTTTCATATTCCTTGTTTTGAGTTTTTAAATTTAAGTTTTCGACAGCTCTACTTATAAAGTTCAATAACCTCACTTGATCAAAAGGTTTTTCAACAAATTCAAAGGCACCGTGCTTTAATGAGCTTATTGCCATTTCAATATTTGCATGCCCAGATATCATAATTACAGGAACGTCCTTATTCTTAGACTTAATATGCGACAACAACTGAATACCATCATTATCTCCTTTATCCAATTTAACATCAAGAATAGCAACATCGGGGATCTTTTTATCAATTTCACTTAATGCCTGGTTGTAATTGGCTGCAACTCTTGTTTTATAACCAGCGTCACTAATTAATTCTTTTAAGATATTTCTTATGTCTGAGTTGTCATCAACTATTAATATTTCTGCTGTCATTACTTATTGAAAATTATTTCAATTTTGGCTCCATCATTTATTGAAATAAAATTAATTTTTCCATTATGGTCATTTACAATTTTATTTACTATTGAAAGCCCTAATCCAGTTCCATTTTTTTTTGTAGTAAAATAAGGATGCAGTATATCTTTAATATTATCTTTAAAAATGCCAAACCCTATACCATTATCAGTCATGATAATCGTTATATGATCACTATTTTCCTTAATATCAATAGATATCTTTTTATTAAAATTGCTATCATTTTCTGCTTTTTGCTGAATACTTTCTATTGAATTTTTTATTAAATTTAAAAAAACTCTACTCAATTGTTCTTTGTCACATTTAAAAATTACTTTATCAGACTTTCTATTAAACTCCATTTCAATTTCTTTATCAATTTGAGATAATAAATTGATATTATGATTCAATTCTTGGATTAAATCATTATCTTTTAACACGGGTTTTGGCATTCTTGCAAAATCGGAAAATTCATTAACTAATTTTCCAATTTGTTTGATTTGATTATTAATTATTTGAAGATTTTCTTCAAAATTAGGTTTTTCTTTATTATCAATTTGACTAGTATATTTATGTTTTATTTTATCAATTGTTAACTGAATTGGTGTTAATGGATTTTTTATTTCATGAGCAAGTTTTCTGGCTAGACTACCCCAGGCTTCATGTCGTTCATTAATGATTAATTTTTCCTGTTGTGTTTTTAGTCTCTTAATCATTAGATTAAAATTCTTATTTAAAGTCTCTAAATCTTTATCTGTTTTTAATTCTGGAACCTTTATATTTAAATCGCCTTTACCAATGGCCGTTGAAGCAAAAATTAAGTTATTTATTGATCTAAAAAATCTTGATGAAAATCTAATTGCAATAGTTATAGAAATGAACATTAACAAGGTCACTATAACTAAATAAATAATGGCAAAAGAAATTTTAATACCTGTACTTTTTTCCTCTACGGTATAATAAAAATTTATAGCTTCTTGTGATTCTGTTAAATAATTTGAAATATTCTCATCTAAATATTTCACTATATATAAAAATCTATTATCAAATGCTTGTAGCCGCATAATAGCAGCTGAAATATTTTCTGATGGGTTTATTATTTTTAGAGGTCTATCATCTTTTAAAACAAGTTTTAAAGCCTTGTCTAAAGGAGGCTTGTATTTAGATTTATTTATATTTGAAAAAATTAAATTTTTATTTTGATCAATAATATGTATCTCATCTATGTCTCGAATTATTTTTTGAGTTTTTAAAAATTTTAGATACTCAACAGGGTTATCATTAAGAAATTTTCCACTTTTATTGGTATCAAATGCTATAAGAACTATTTCAGCCTCGACTTTATTTCTAACTTCCTGAACATAACTTTTTGCTAGTTCATAAGAATTATTAACAACTGTAGTAACTTTTTTATCAAAATACTTTTCTAAAGCAAATGAGAATAAAAAGAGTGAAAAAATAGAAATAAGAACTGAGGGTATTAAGGTAAATAGTGAAAAATAAGTTATATACTTCTTGTTAGAACTTAAGCCGTCTTTATCAATATCAGTTTTAATCGATTTTCTTATTTCAATAAAAATAAAGGTCGCTAATACACATAGTAAAAAAATATTTAATATTAATAAATATTGAAGATTTTGTTGATTTAATTCTATAGAACTTTTATCGATGAATGTTAAAAACGTAAAAAAACCAACAAATAAAGTAATTAAAAACATTATAATTATGAATAAATTTTTTTTTAAAAACTCTTGCATAATTTAGAGTTATTATAATTATAAAAAATGAACAACTATTTTATAATTTTAGCTGCAGGATCTAGCAGGAGGTTTGGTGGTAAAAAACCTAAACAGTACTTTTTATACAAAAATAAAGAATTATTTGAACATTCTGTCGAGAAAGCAGTCGAATCAAAACTATTCAAAAAAATTATTCTAGTCGTAGATAATCCAAAAAATATTAAAAAAAAATATTCAAATAATATTTCTATAATTAAAGGTGGAAAGGAAAGATTTGACTCGTCATTAATCGCTCTAAAAAAAATAAAGAAACTCGAACCTAACAATGTTTTAATACATGATGCTGCAAGGCCAAATTTTTCAATAAATTTATTAAAAAAAATAATAAAAGAATTAAAAATTAACAAGTCTATAATACCAGTATCTAAACCCAGGGACTCTTTGAAATATAAAATAAACAATCAATTGTTCAACTTAAAAAGAGAAAACGCCTACTTAAGTCAAACACCACAAGGATTTAAATTTGATGAACTATATAGCCTGGCAATTAAAGAGAAGGATAAAATTACCGATGAATCTTCTTTATTTATAAATAATGATAAGAAAATAAAATTTATAAAAGGTGAAAAAAAAAATATAAAAATCACATACAAAGAGGATACAGAAATTGAAAAAACATATTTTGGTATCGGTTTTGATATTCATAAATTAGTAAAAAATAAAAAACTTTACTTAGGTGGTCTTAGAATTCCATTTCATTCTGGTTTAGAAGGTCATTCTGATGGAGATGTTATTTTGCACTCAATTATCGATGCCTTATTAGGAGCGATGAAAAAAAAGGATATAGGAACAATTTTTCCTGATAGTAAAAAAAAATTTAAGAATATAAGATCTGCTAAAATGTTAAGACCTGTAATGGAAAAATTAAAAAATGATAATTTTGTTATTAATAACTTGGATATAAATTTAATTTGTGAACAACCCAAAATATCAAAGTATCGAAGTATAATAATTAATTCAATATCAAGGTTAATAACATTAGATAAAAGTAAAATTAACCTTAAAGGTAAAACAGTTGAAAAATTAGGTTTAATTGGCAAAGAAAAAGCTATTGCTTGTGAAGTTATAATTTCAATAACAAAATATGATTAAAATATTCAGTTCATTATTTGTGACCATGTTTGGTCTGGGGAAGATAAAAGTAATTCCTGGAACATTTGGTTCTTTGGCAACTGTTATTTTTCTTTACCTTTTGTTTCATGTGTTAAATATTTCTTCTTACTTAATTTTGACAGGATTAGTTTTTGTTTTCATTTATTCTTTTTTTGCAGTCTCTAATTATATTGAAAATAATGAAAATAAGGATCCTAGAGAAATAGTAATTGATGAGTTTATAGGTCAATCTATACCTATCTATTTATATGAAATTTCTCATGGGACAGAAAAATTACCAAACGAAACAATAATTTTTTATGGGATTTGTTTTGTTTTATTTAGATATTTTGACATTGTTAAACCATTCCCAGTAAGTTTTTTTGATAAAAATTTTAAGAACAGCTTTGGTGTTATCATGGATGATGTTTGTGCTGGGTTATATGTTGTTTTATCATTAATTTGTTTTATGGTTTTAAAAAATTACTTAATTTAATGAATTCTTTAATTGGAAAATTAATAAAAAAAAAACTTACAATTTCATTTGCAGAATCTTGCACAGGTGGAATGTTGGCTTCATCGATCACATCAGTTAGTGGTGCATCTAAAATTTTTAATTTTGGTCTAATTGTTTACTCCAATTACTCAAAAATAAATATTTTAAAAATAAATAAAAATATTATTAAAAAATATGGAGCAGTCAGCGCGGAATGCTGTGAAGCTATGGTAAAAAATTTAGCAAAAATCTCTAAAGCTCATATTAATGTTTCAGTCACCGGTATTGCGGGACCTAACGGTGGTACTAAAACTAAACCAGTTGGGTTAGTTTATATTGGGGTTAAAAAGGGAAAAAAAATACTAGTTATTAAGAACTTATTTATATTGAAAAATCGAATATCTATTCAAAAAGCTACGGTTAAAAAAGCTATTAAAATAATTAAATCGCTTATTTAAATCTATTTATTTATACAAAGTCTCGGCTCTTTTTTGGAAAGCATCGGTTATTTTATCCAAACCAAATTGAAAAGATTTAGTCATCACAACATTTAAAAATTTATTTTCAATTTCAAAATTAATATCAAATAATATTTCTGTCCCGTTCATGTGATCATTAAAATGCCATATATTTTCAAGATGGTTTAAGGGCCCACCAATATTCGTTACTATTATTGAATTTTTTTGTTTATTAAATTTAATATCACTTTTATAAGTATCTTTAAAAGGTCCTTTTCCTATTGTTAAATCTGCAATGATTAATGTTAAGTCTTTTTCTTTTTTTTTTTCATAAACATGGGAATCTAAACAAAAAGGAACAAATTCGGGGTATTTTTCTATATCAAGAACTAGATCAATTAATTGAGTCTTATTACATTTAATTAGTCGCTTAACTGAAGCTTTAGGCATTAACTTTTTAATCTGCTTTTTTGTAATTGTGCGAAGTCTTCATCTGCGTGGTAAGAGGATCTCGTTAAGGGAGAAGACGAAACTAATAAAAATCCTTTTGACTTAGCAACATTTCCTAGATCCTCAAATTCTTGAGGTGAATAATATCTATCTAAAGGAAAATGTTTTACAGAAGGTTGCAAATATTGTCCTATAGTTAAAAAATCAACATCTGCTGATTTTAAATCATCCATTACTTGTAAAATTTCATCTCTACATTCACCCAAACCAACCATTATTCCAGATTTAGTAAAAACTTTTTGGTTTATTTTTTTTGCATTTTTTAAAAGCTCTAAAGATGAAAAATATCTAGATCCTGGTCTTACTTTTAAATAAAGACTTGGTACTGTTTCAATATTATGATTAAAAACATCTGGGTTGGCTTCTAGAACTTTTTTATATGCCTCACCTTTTCTCAAAAAATCTGGCGTTAAAACTTCAATAGTGGTATTGGGATTTTTTTTTCTAGTTTGATTTATAACTTCATAAAAATGATTTGATCCACCATCATCTAAATCATCTCTATCTACCGAGGTAATTACAACGTGTTTAAGATTCAATTTATTAACAGCCTCTGCAATTTTCATAGGTTCTAAGGAATCTAATTTATTAGGTTTGCCAGTTTTGACGTCACAGAATGCACAAGCTCTTGTACACGTATCACCCATAATCATAAATGTAGCATGTCTTTTACTCCAACACTCAGTTATATTGGGGCAGTTAGCTTCCTGACAAACTGTTACAAGATTATTATTATTTACAATTGTTTTTGTTAGAAAAAATTCTTTACTATTCGTAAGTTTTGACCTTATCCAATTAGGTTTTTTCTTAATTGGGTGTATTGGATTCTTTACTTTTTCTGGGTGTCTAAATTTAATTTTTTGTTTCATTATTTTTTATTATATAAAGAGTTTCATTTTTTTTTCCAAATAAAAACCTTTCTCTGATTAAAGTTTCTATATAATCAAGGTCAAGATTGTCACTCAGTAAAGTATTCTTAAAATCCAATTTTTTAATTTTTTTGGTTAATCCCTTCTCTTTTTCACTTAAATTCATAAGAATTTTTTTTTTTTCAAAGTACGAAACTAGGCCTCTTTCACCTGACATTAAATTGGAGAAAAAATATAGAATTAAAAAAGTAGAAACCAATAAAAGGTAATTTTTTTTTAAAGTTTTGAGCATTAATAAATTTTATTCATTCTAGCTTTTTTTCCAAGATCTTCTTCAATGCGTATTAATTGATTATATTTGGCTACTCTTTCAGATCTAGCTAAAGATCCAGTTTTAATTTGATTTGAATTGGTTCCAACAGCTAAATCTGCTATAAATGTATCTTCGCTATCACCAGACCTGTGTGAAATAACAGTTTTGTAACCAATTGCTTGAGCAAATTTAATAACATCAATAGTTTCGGACACTGTACCGATCTGATTCAATTTTATTAGTATTGCATTCGAAGAAATATTTAAAAAACCTTTCTTTAGTCTTTCAAGATTTGTAACATATAAGTCATCTCCTATAATTTGGACCTGATCAGAAGATTTCATAAATTTACTCCAGGCCAACCAATCATTTTCACCAAAAGGGTCTTCTATCGACTTAATTTTATATTTCTTAATCATTTTTATGTATTCTTGAATTGATTTTTCAACTGAAATAAATTTTTTTGAGTGTATTGAATATTTGTCGTTTTTATGTAATTCATTGGCTGCAACATCCAAACAAATTGAAACATCCTTTCCATTAATAAAACCAGATTTTCTAATTGCAGATATAATTAAATCTAATGCCTGATTGTTACTGTTAATCATTGGAGCAAAACCCCCTTCATCACCTACTGATGTTGATAAACCTTTATCTTTAATCAATTTGCTTAAATTTTTAATTACAACAAAACATACCCTCATCGCATCTGAGAAGTTTTTTGCACAATCAGGTCTAATCATGAATTCCTGTATTCTAAGACCGTTATTTGCATGTGCTCCACCATTAATTATATTCATTAAAGGATAAGGTAATCTAAAATTATTTTTAACTAAAAAAGTTTTATATAAGGGAATTTTTTTAGTTATTGCTGATAGTTTTTTTACTGCCATTGAAACAGCAAGCATCGCATTAGCACCTAAGTTTTTTTTTTGTTTAGTTCCATCTAGATTAATTAATAAAGTATCTATACGTTCTTGATTGTGAATACTTTGATCTTTAAGTGTTTTTGAAATTTTTGTGTTAACTGAATTAACAGCACTAAGAACACTCTTACCAAGATATTTTTTGTTATTTGTATCTCTTTTTTCAAAAGCTTCATGAGTTCCTGTTGAAGCACCTGATGGACAAATAGCTGATGCACTAATATTTTTTGTATAAACTTCAGCTTCAACAGTTGGATTTCCTCTACTGTCAAATACTTGACGAGCTTTAACTTTTATAATTTTACTCACTAATTTTTTATTAAGTTATCTATGTCTGTAAGTTGTTTTAATAAATTTTCCAATTTATCTAAAGGAACCATGTTCGGACCATCTGAGGGTGCATTGTCAGGATCTTGGTGCGTCTCTATAAAAACTCCTGCAACACCAACTGCAACAGCAGCTCTTGCTAAGTATTCAACAAATTCTCTTTGTCCTCCTGAGGATTCTCCTTGCCCTCCTGGTTGTTGAACTGAATGAGTCGCATCAAAAATTACTGGATAACCATTCTTGGCCATAATTGGCAAAGATCTCATATCGGAAACTAAAGTATTGTAACCAAAGCATGCTCCTCTTTCTGTAACTAAAATATTTTTGTTTCCAGAGTCTGCAATTTTTTTTGTAACATTTACCATATCCCATGGCGCTAAAAACTGTCCCTTTTTAACATTAATAATCTTATTAGTTTTTGCAGCTGCAATTAAAAGATCAGTTTGCCTGCATAGAAAAGCAGGTATCTGTAAAACATCGACATGATCTGCTACAAGTGAACATTGTTCCGCATTATGAATGTCTGTTAAAATTGGAATATTAAATTCTTTTTTTAATTTATCAAATATTGGTAGAGATGTATCTAGACCCGCCCCTCTTTGCCCTTTTATGCTGGTTCTGTTAGCTTTATCAAATGAAGTTTTATAGATAAAGCCAAGACCAAATTTTTTGGTAATTTCTTGAATTTTGCCAGCCATGTCCATTGCGTGCTGCTCAGTTTCAAGCTGGCATGGACCTGCAATGATACAAATCTTATTGTCATTTGAAATTTCTATATTTCCACAATTAACTTTTATACTGCTCATTTATGATTTTTTGCTGCTTTGATAAAAGAAGAGAATAATGGATGAGGAGCCAAAGGTCTAGATTTAAATTCTGGGTGAAACTGAACACCTATAAACCAGGGATGATTTTTAAGTTCAATAACTTCAGGTAATTTATTATCAGGTGATAAACCTGAAAAAATCATACCTTTTTTTTCAAACTTATCTTTAAAAGCTATATTCACCTCATACCTATGCCTGTGTCTTTCTTTGATTAATTTTGATTTGTAGATTTTTCTGATTAGTGAATTATCTTTAAGTTTTGCATCGTAAGAACCTAGTCTCATTGTGCCTCCAAGGTTCTTATCTGTTCCCTTAATCATTTTACCGTCTTTTGTCCATTCATTGATTAATCCAATTATTGGCAACCCTTTTTTGTTAAATTCACTTGAGGTAGCTTTCTTTAAATTAAGTTGGTTTCTTGCAAATTCAATTATCGCCATTTGCATTCCATAACAAATACCAAGGAATGGTATTTTATTTAACCTTGCATACTTAATTGCTTCAATTTTTCCATCCGTGCCTCTCTTACCAAATCCGCCAGGAATTAAAATTCCTGAGATATTTTTTAGTTTTTTCTTTATTTCTGAAACTTTTAATTTTTCAGAATCTATTCTGACTAAATTAACTTTAATTTTATTGTCAATACCACCATGAGTTAAAGCTTCATCTAAGGACTTATATGCATCCTTTAACTCTACGTATTTTCCAATAATTGCAATGTTAATATATTTTTTATTTTGTAAAATTATTTTAGTTATTTTTTTCCATGGATTGAGGTTTGCTGGTTTTTTTGATTTTAATTTAAAATAATTTAATACTTGAATATCTAATTTTTCTCTAAAAAAACTCAATGGTGCTTCATAAATAGTTTTAACATCAACTGTCTCAATTACATTTTTAATATCTACATTACAAAATAAAGAAATTTTCTTTCTGTGATCTAGTGGAATAGGTCTTTCAGATCTACAAATTATAATATCAGGCTGAATACCTATGCTTCTTAACTCTTTAACAGAATGTTGTGTTGGTTTGGTTTTTATTTCATCTGATGCTTTTAAATAAGGAACTAGTGTCAAATGAATAAAAAGAGCATTTTTTTTCCCAACATCGTTAGCAAATTGTCTAATAGCTTCTACAAAAGGTAAGCTTTCGATATCCCCAACAATTCCACCTATTTCACAAATAACAAAGTCTTCTTTGGATGAGTCATTTTTAAT
>Ga0307986_10002148_pt1 | contig 14164 bp, 11 predicted proteins | sample EllFjometageno82_FD_203170 | JGI IMG/M metagenome (GOLD analysis project Ga0307986, IMG submission 203170) | Marine microbial communities from Ellis Fjord, Antarctic Ocean - #82 | ecosystem: Environmental > Aquatic > Marine > Unclassified | place: Southern Ocean | collected 2014-10-09
TGGATGATGGAAGGTGGAGCTGAATATATGGCTAACTACACTTTATTTAAACTAATTGATAATGGAACTCTTTTATTTGAAAAATCTTATGGTTCATTAAGAGAAAAAATGCAGCAAAAAATGGAAAGGGGTAAAAGAGAAAAAGAGGATAATTGTCCTAACGGTAAATTAAATCAATTTACTTACCAGACTTGTAATCAAGCCGGGTATCAATTAGGTTCTTGGGGAGTGGCTTATTTGACTAATAAGGTCAATAACCAAAACGTTCTTCTGGATACATTTTATCCAAACCTAAAAGAACTAGGATTTGAAGGCGCTTTTAATTTGGCATTTGGATATACTACAGAAGAATTTTATGAAGAGTTTGATACTTTTTTACAATTACCAATTGAAGAACAATTAGAAATCATTCCAGATATTTAAACAACAGGCATATCCTCCTCAGTAAGTTCTGGGATTTATGGTTAAAAAGCTAAATCGGTATACTAGATGTGTATGTTATTAATTACTAGGACAAGTTCCCAATTCAAATTTGTTAGCTTTTTTACTGGTAGAATATCCACTAAAATCATCTTTCATATAATAATTATCAATATTAATTGGATAATCATTTGCCTCAAATAAAGCCACAGAAATACGCTTAGATAAGGGCATAATTCCTGTTTGAACTCGATCAATTTGGTGCATGGCTGTAAGGTTTGAACCATGTATATAGCCAAGATTATGTCCTAGTTCGTGACTAGCAAACTGTGCATAATTATTATTGCTAGTCATTCTTGGATAAGAATAAATTTGCCATTCGCTCAAGCACCACCCATTCCCGCCAATAGAAGCCCATCCCACATAACCACTATCAGGAGCTAATACCCCAATACTAAAATACTCTTTATCTAGGATTCTTTGATATATTGCCTCTTTTTCCTCTAAAGTATAAACGACTCCATCGTTGTCAAATAAATACTCCTCTAAAAATTCTTGTTTAAATCCATCTGATACAAGTGTATATGCAAAATTAATCATCAAACCAGTTAATCTTCTAATGTCTTTTGGAGTAATAGCATCTTTATATTTATCGTTGGGATATTTTTTACCAAAATCAAAATACCTAATTTTCCAATTTAATATAGCTAAGCTTTTTAATTTTGTGATGATTTCGGTGTCTCCTATAAAATCAAATGTAATCTCTGCTGGTGGGATTCCAGATTCTTTAAATTTAGATAAATCAATAATTTCATTGTTTATTGTTTTAAAATCAGTTGATTCACCTATAAATGAGTATTTAATCTCTTGAATAGAGTGTGCATTAATTTTATTTATTTTGATTAGTTGAATTTGAGAATTAATCCCCTCGATATTGGCTGTAATTATAGCATTTTCAATATTTATTGGAGCAAAATTTGCTACTTCAATAGTAAATTCATCAATAGCCCTTACTCTTATAACTTTTCCTATTTCATAAGTCCTATTCTCTATTTTAACGCTTGGATTTTCTTCTGCAGAAGTCATTACCGATACCTCTTCATCATCTTGAAACATTAACTGAGAATTGGTTTTATCAAAAGAATACTCTTTTAAATCTAAAAAGTTTTTATCGCCTTTTGAGCAAGAAATAATTAATAGACAAATTACTATTATGGCAAGTAGATTTTTCAAATGAATAGTGTTTTTTAATTATTGAGAGTCTAAGGTGAAAGCAGCTGACACTTTGATTAAAATATTTTAAATGAATATTTGGAAAAGTATTGTTTATCAGCTAATTTAATTTGTAAAATATTACAGAAGGTGATCCCTAAAAAGAATCAATACTTTTAATTAAGTTATTAAAATGATTTTCGATTTTAACATCTGTGATGCCAAGCATTGTTTTTCTTGGTTTTCCATTTTTACGCTGTAGACACAGTCCAGAAAAATCTTTCCAACTGCCAATCAAACTATTGCCTGATTGAATGTTACTAAGTGTACATTTTATTTCACCATCAGTTATTCTAAAAGTTAAATTATATTTCATATCAAAACTACTCATATATCCTAAAGAAACGGTTGACAACAAGGTGCTAATCTGTTCTTGAATAACTATTTCATTTGGAACATTAGATAATATGACATCTTCAGGGTATTCATAACGAGACTCAATATGGCTTAATATTTTTTTATGATTTCCTTCTTTACTACTATTATTTTCAATAAATACGACATTATTTAGTGTCGATAAATAACCACAAGGTGTTTTTTCATTTATTTTTGTGAATTTAAATTCTTTTAATTTCACTGTTTCTTGAGCAGTTACGTTTATGGCAAAAAGTAAAAATAAACAGGTAGATAAGTAACGCACAGAAATTATTTTTAACACCTGTTATTTTTCTTTTGTTTGATTGTAATAATGTGCTACACTGAAAAGGTTATCATATTGAAACCATTTTTTATCAGATGCTCTAGAGCTCCACTCATTGTTGTCGTCGCAAAGCTTTTTCATTTGTTTTCTAAAATTAAGAGCTGTTAATTTTGAAAACTCATCCCCTTTTAAAGCCAGAAAACTTAACATTTGCCCACCTCCTTGGCTGAAATTAGTCGATTTACCCACACTTCTACCCAAAAGTGATGTGCCTTGACCATTTGCTGTACTTGCCTTAGGGTTTTCAAAAATAGTTAAGTGTTTACCATAATACATTGCAACGTAAAAGTTTTTCTTACCAGACTTCTTTTTTAGATTTTTTGGTAAAGACAGCGTTATAATATTCTTAACAGAAACTAATAAACAATCATCTGCTTTATACTTTTCAGTGTCGTCTCCTTTTTTCTTTCGAAATTTAAAACTTACAATTTCAGATTGATTCGCACCATATTTTCCTTTAACTTCTCCACTAATTTCAGAACCATCTAACAAAACAATGGTGCCTGGCTCCCAGCTTGAAGTAACCCATTTTTTTGACATACTAGTATCACCGTTATTGTAAAACTTCGATAAATTTTGAGAATATATATTTGATGATATTAGTAACAATAAGCATAAGAAATTTTTCATAGTTTTTTAATTTATTTAGTTATTAAATGGTATTTGGTAGGTATATGAAACAACTTATTATAAGCATTTTAAATTAAAAAAATTAATATCTAATAAATAGGAATGTTCCATCTATAAAATAATCAAAAGCGTCAAGATCTTCATCAAAAGTAGCATCAAATTCAAAAGTAGGTTCTTCATCATCTGACCAACGATATCTTTGAGTCTTACTGCTTAAGTTTTGTTGTTCTGATATATTTAACCAAGATCCACTCTTCCCATTTACAGCTTCAAATGTTCCGTTTGATTTGATTTCAATTACATAAACAGAGTCCCCATCACCATATTTATCCCAAGTTCCAATAATTGGATCAGCTATTGATTCTTCCTCTTTACTACAGGAAAAAAATAACATCAGGGTTAAACTGATAGTTAGGATTTTTTTTATTGTCGCCATTTACTTTTTTTATTAATATTCAATTTGGCTTTAGTATCTAAATGCTTTTATTAGTCACAAACAGCTCCCCAATTAGGCTGATTAGCAAGTGTAAGAGCAGAACTTGTACGGAAATCAGTCGGCAGTGTTGCAATTTCAGATACACACCACCCTGTTAAATCTTGATTAAATAAAGTTGCACCTCTAAACATATTATTCATATCAGTTGCTGCTGAAGTATCCCATCTTCCTATGTCTTGATTGAATGCAGTTGCACTTCTAAACATTTCTCCCATATTAGTCACACTAGAAGTATCCCAGTTTCCAATATCTTGATTGAATGCTGTTACAAATCCATCTTGACTACTAAACATAGCTGTCATATCAGTAACATTTGATGTATCCCAATTTCCTATGTCTTGATTGAATACTGTGGCTCTTTTAAACATTTTACTCATACTATCCGCACTTGAAGTAGTCCAGTTTCCAATATCTTGATTGAAAGATGTTGCTTTTCTAAACATATCATTCATATTAATAACATTTGATGTATCCCAGTTTCCTATGTCTTGATTGAAAGATGTTGCTGCTCTAAACATATCATTCATATCAGTAACATTTGATGTATCCCAGTGTCCTATGTCAACATTGAAAGATGCTGCTTGTGTAAAAAGTCCAGACATATCAGTAACACCTGTTGTAGCCAAATTATAATTTCCTGCAGCAATTTGGGCTGCAATATTTGAATTATCAACAACTGTATATATATTATTATCTCTCCCTGTTCCTGTACTTCCAACTAGTGCACCGATTTTTGCTTTTATTGTAACTCCATTATCACCTAAATAAATAGGATTTCCACAATTACCCCAACTAGGCTGATAACGAGGTTGAACAGTGATAGAGCCAGAATTTAATGCGAAATCAGTCGGCGGTGTTGTAATGCCAGTTACACACCAGTCTATTAAATCTTGACTGAATGCAGCTGCACCATTGAACATACCATTCATATTAGTAGCTGCTGATGTATCCCAGTTTGTTATGTCTTGATTGAATGCAGCTGCACCATTGAACATATTATCAAGAAGTGTTACATTAGAAGTATCCCATTTGTTACCATCTCTTGTAAGAGGTTGATCAAATGCTGTACGAGCAAACATATACGCCATATTAGTAACACTTGAAGTGTTCCAATTTTTTATGGTATTAATACCACCGTTATTAAATGCTGTTGCAAAATTGAACATATTATTCATATTAGTAACATCTGATGTATCCCAGTTTCCAATATCTTGATTGAATACAGATGCAGCCAAAAACATAGCTGTCATATTAGTAACATTTGAAGTATCCCAGTTTCCTATGTCTTTATTGAATGCAGATGCTGCTCTAAACATAGCATTCATATCAGTAACACTTGATGTATCCCAGTGTCTTATGTCTCCATTGAAAGATGATGCATCTGCAAAAAGTTCAGTCATATCAGTAACAGCTGTTGTAGCCAAATTGTAATTGCCTGCAGCAATTTGGGCTGCAATATTTGAATTATCAACAACTGTATATATATTATTATCTCTCCCTGTTCCTGTACTTCCAACTAGTGCACCGATTTTTGCTTTTATTGTAACTCCATTATCACCTAAATAAATAGGATTTCCACAATTACCCCAACTAGGCTGATAACGAGGTTGAACAGTGATAGAGCCAGAATTTAATGCGAAATTTTCCGGCAGTGTTGTAATGCCAGTTACACACCAGTCTATTAAATTTTGATTAAATAAAGTTGCATTTCTAAACATACTTTCCATATTAGTAGCTGCTGAAGTAATCCAGTTTCCTATGTCTTGATTGAATGAAGTTGCATAATAAAACATTCCAGCCATATCCGTAACTTTAGAAGTATTCCAGCCACCTATATTTTGATTGAATGCAGTAGCAAAACTTAACGAAGTTAAACCATTAAACATATTACTCATATCAGTCACACTTGAAGTATCCCAGTCTCCAATATCTTTATTGAATGCAGTTGCACTTCGAAACATAGAACCCATATCAGTAACACTTGATGTAACCCAATTTCCTATGTCTTGATTGAATGCATGTACACGAAAGAACATTACACTCATGTCTTTGACCTTTGATGTATCCCATTTTGATATGTCTCGATTGAATGCAAATAAACCATTAAACATATTATTCATATCAGTCACATTAGAAGTATCCCAAAAACTAATATCTGGGTTATAAGTATTTCTATCAACGAAATTTTGATTCAAGAAAGGCACATCAGTGGCTCCCTCTCCAGCCATATTAGTAACCTTTGTTGTAGCCAAATTGTAATTGCCTGCAGCAATTTGGGCTGCAATAGTTGAATCATCAACAACTGTATATATTATCCCATTTATTGTTCCTGTAGCTCCAACTGGTGCACCGGTTTTTGCTTTTATTGTAATACCATTAGGATCTAAATAAATCAATGCTCCGCAATTACCCCAACTAGGCTGTTTATTAGGAAAGACCGAAATCGCAGAATTTGTATCGAAATTAGTCGGCTTTGTTGTAATATTAATTACACACCAGTCTGTTAAATCTTGATTGAATGCTATTGCACCATTGAACATTTCTTCCATTGGTCCATATGTTATTCCTTCAATTACGATATCTGATTTTACATTTCCAGTTTCCCAACCTCCAATATCTTGATTGAATGAAATTGCTTTTCTAAACATTGCAAACATGATTTCTACTTTGGAAGTATCCCAATCTCCAATATCTTGATTGAATAAGTCAGCTCCAGAAAATACGCCAACCATATCAGTAACACTTGATGTATCCCAGATTCCAATATCTTGATTGAATTCCATTGCATCACCAAACATTCCTTGCATTGAAGTTACACTAGAAGTATTCCATGCCGATATGTTTTGATTAAAACTCTCTGCACCATCAAATAATTGTCTCATACTAGTTACATTACTAGTATCCCATGCTGATATGTCTTGATTGAAGTCAGATTGCCAAAACATAGCTGTCATATCGGTCACATTTGAAGTATCCCAAAAACTAATATCTGAATTGAAATTAGGATCATTGAAAAAATTCAAACCAGTATTTTCAACTGCATCCACATTTCCAGCCATACTAGTCACTTGTGTTGTAGCCAAATTGTAATTTCCTGCAGCAATTTGGGCTGCAATAGTTGTATCATCAACAACTGTATATTCTATCCCATTTATTGTTCCTGTAGCTCCAAGTGGTGCATCGGTTCTTGCTTTTATTGTAATACCATTATCGTCCAAGTAAATAAAGTCAGTAGTCGCATCTGTAGTCGCATCTGTAGTCGTATCAGTACCACCATTAACATTATTTTCAAAGGTAGCTGTTACCGTTTTAGAATTTGTTATGATTAATTCAATAGGGTTTAATGTGGGCTCTATTTCTCCAATATCTCCTGTCCATCCCGTAAAAGTCCAGCCCTGATCAGCAACTGCTGTTAACTTTACTGTAGTACCGCTATCGTAGTCTGTTGCTTTAGCTGTATTTACAATCTCTTCAGTTACCTCCCCTTCTCCTTCTATGTTTACTGTAAGAGCATATTTTTTTATCTCAAAGGTAGCCGTTACTGTTTTTGACTCTGTTATAATTAATTCAATAGGGTTTAATGTGGGCTCTATTTCTCCAATATCTCCTGTCCATCCCGTAAAAGCCCAGCCTTGGTCAGCAACTGCTGTTAGCTTTACTGTAGTTCCACTGGCATATTCTGTTGTCTTACCTGTATTTACAATCTCCTCAATTACCTCCCCTTCTCCTTGTTTATTTACTGTAAGAACATATGAGTTTTGTTCAAAATTTGCGGTTAAAGTAAAGGACGATATGACATTAATTATTCTTACAGCATCTGTATTGCCATCCGACCATTTCGTAAAAGAGTATCCAGATTGAGGTGTTGCTGTAATTTTAATTTCAGTTCCAGCAGCTATTCTCCCCCCGGTGTAACTCACTGTACCTCCATCTCCTGCTGAGATTGTAATGGAAAATATTTTAGATGATCCATTCGAAGATCCCGATAAATCATCATCTTTACTACAGGAGAAAAATAACATTAGCGTTAAACTGATAGATAGGATTTTTTTTATTGTTGACATGATTTATTTTAATTAACAGATATGAATTATTAAGAAAATTTTGTTTAGGTGCAAATCAAATACTTTATCAATGTAATTTTCATATCTTTCAGAATTAATTTATGTCATCCGCATAAAATGATATAACTTTTTTTGTGTTAGAAAGAGTTTTATTAATCTATCTGCAATTTTTCTGAGGGTATGGTATTAGAACTTGTTTATGCTTTAAGTGTGTGTTTTTGTTTTTTCACAGCAGCCATTATATACTTTAAAATAAATAAAAATAAGATTTTATCAGCACATTTATTTACATGGTATTTAATCCTTTGTGGAATAAGTAATTTATTTTTAGTGCTTGTAAGTAGTGGACTTATAGCTAAAGTGCCATATTTATATAAAATCCCAGCTCCATTTACACTATTAATTATGCCGCTTTCTTACTTGTATGTAAGAGGTACACTTTACAACGACATTACTTTAAAAAAAATAGACCTCATTCACTTATTGCCATTTGTTGTATTTACAGTAAACTACCTACAATTTTTCTTTATGCCCTTTGAGGAAAAAGTAATTATAGTAAATATGATAGTTGAAGACCCCGTTAATGTATTCACAATCCAAAATGGACTGCTTCCAGAGTGGGTATATGGGTTATCAAGGGGTGTTTTATTTATTATATACCTGAGTTTTATTTGGGTTTTATTAAAAAAATTTTATAAATATAACAACTCTTTAAGCTCTCATTTCTCAAAAACTAAGAGATGGCTCTACACTCTTTTTAAACTTCAAAGTTTATACTGGATCGGACTCAATGTTGTATTCATTATAGTTAGCTGGCAATTCAATAGATCTCTAGAGTTAGACAACTTATTAAGCTTTGTTGTTGGGCTAATAGTTTCGATATTTTACTTCGTAATATCCAGTTACTTATTAATGAACCCTCGTTTACTTTTAGGATTGAACTCTATGGTAGATATAATAGATTCAGAACAAGCACAAGTTGACTTTAAAAAAATTAATCAATATTTTTTTCATGATAAATCATACCTTAATCCAAAATTGAGTGTTGCTGATATATCATCACATGTTGGGCTAAATTCTAAAAAAATTGCAATAGCAATAATTAGCCAAGGGTATGAAAACATAAATGATTACATGAATTCTGTGAGGGTATCTAAAGTAAAGAATGCAATAGATGATAATTTAAATAATTTCTCAATAGAAGGGCTTGCAAAGGAGTGTGGTTTTAATTCTATGCCAACTTTCTACAGGGCATTTAAAAAAAAATATAATAAAACTCCAGCTAGTTTTATGAACAAAAAATGGTAAGCCATTATAAATTAGCTCCTAATAGAGCGATAGCAAAAAGCCACTATGTTGTGGCAGATTTTTTGAGCAATAAGAGATCCTCCATCAAAATCACCAGATCCTTTTACTTTAATTTTTAAATCTGTTGCAGTGCCAATGATTTTTAAATCTCCACTACCAATTACCTTAGCGTCTACTCTATTAACATCAAGATTCATCTCTCCAGAACCAGTCATTTTTGCTTCAAATTGATCGCTTTTAATTTGATCATTAGTTAAAACATAACCCGAGCCAGTTAGATATACATTATCCAAACTTGTAAAAGGTACTTTTATACGAATACTTTTTCTAGTGTTAATATTTACATTGTTTTTAATTTTAATGTTTAAAACTCCTTTATTAGATTCAATAATTACATATTGATGAATATTTTCATCGGTAGTTACTCTAATGGTTCCTTCTGTACCTTTTTCCAATATAACATCCATACTACCAAAAACATCTACTTTATGGTAATCTAAAGTTGTATGGGTTTTAGTCCTTATATTTCCGCTTCCTTTTACAATTTTTAAAAAATTTATTCCTGAAACAGTAATACTGTCTTCAGTAATATTCGATACAGTGCAGTTCGTTAATAACGTTAGTGCAATTACTAATGAATAGTGTATTAATGTTTTTATATTTTTATATTAGTATTTAATTAGTGTTACTCCCCCTATGAATCCTCCTAATAAGGTAATCCCAAGTCCAATGTCGCTTTTTTCATCTTAAAAAACACCTCCAACACATAATAAAATAAGTCCAATACTAATTGGATATTGTGGATTCAACTTTAATAGCTTTTTCATTGTGTTGGTTTTAAGATATTTAAATATAAGTAAAATCTTCAATAGCTTATCTCAAATACATATCACACAAACAAAGGCAAGTCTTTTGCCTCATCCTTAATTACCATAGCTTGTAATCTTGGTAAAGTGTATTGTAAAGCTATTTGAAACATCTTAATACGCTGATTAGCGTCTAACTCTTTTAGTAAAATAAGAAGTAGCTTTTTCATATTACCAATCATCCTGTATGGTGATTTTTGTTTCAAGACTTTTTAGCATTCCAAATGTTTTATTTTCAAGATGAAGATAATTTGACTCATAGTCTGCCCATCTTTCATCCAATTTATCAGTAACAAATTTCTTGACTTAATTGGAACTCCAACTACAGGTAGCTATATCAACAACTTCAATATCCATTTCTATCATCAATAATAAAAATTATCATACGTTTCTTTAGTGGTTGTTTCATATACTCTACCATTATATGTCATTTTAGTAAAGTTATCTGTAAATTTTATAACTGCAATAAACGCATCTTCATAATCTATTGATTTAATTGGGGTAAAAGTATATTCTTGTGATGTATTGTTATAATTGGCGCAATTATTTGGCTTGCAATCTGGATCGTTATTTGTCACAAAAAAATTTTCTTTAGTCCCAAGCGTTTCAATATCAATGTAAATAACAATGTTATTTATGGAATATTTTGTTTTTTGAGCCATTGCCGTCTGGTGTACCCAAAGAACCCTCTGATAATAAGCTGTATCTCCATCATCAGTTTCATACTCCCACTCAGCAAACCAAACCTCACCATCCTTTGACCATAATGGGTCGTCAAATTGCAGATCATCGTCTTTAGAACAGTTTATTAATGGAACAAACATTAAAACAAGAAGTAGCTTTTTCATTGTGTTGGTTTTTAGATAGTTCAATGTAAAGAATAAATAGAAAACGACCCTAAAGTTAATTAGTAACCCTAATCACACAACCAAAGGCAAGTCTTCACTTACTTCATTAGTAGCTTGTTTCATTCTTGGTAAAGTGTATTTCAGAACTTACAAAAGATGATATGCCTGTTGTGTAATAAAAACCCTCCGCTTGGGAGGGTAAATAGAATTCTATAAGTTATTTAATGAAATAAATTAAAAAGTTGAATAAACTAGTGTTAGCTCCTCAGCAGGTAACATTTCTCTTGAGCTTGTTAATGCCTCCCAAGATTTAGTTTCTAAAAAGTCCTCTGAAGGTATCATTTCAGGTTCATTCTCCTTTTTAGTTGGGAAGTTAAAAGCTATATGAGTTGAACTTGATTTTAAATTATTAGTAGCATCACTATTAAAGAACTGATAATCATATGGTTTAGGAGCTTCTTATGCCCCCCTTTTATTTTTCGAGTTACATTTGCCTTAACTGCATAACAATCAGTTAATTGAATACCTTTAGGGTACTGGGTTTCCTTTATGTTTTAGAGAATGTGGGGGATATTGAGAAAAGGCTCTTCTTAAAAATTCAATTTTTGGTCGTTTTTCATCAATTTTAGTCATTTTTGATTCATTTTTGACCTTTTTTGGTCATTTTTAGTCGTTTTTGATTCATTTTACGAATTTTAAAAACGCTTAGAACCGTCTGTATTTCTAGTGAGCTTTATTTTAATACTTTTATAGATATTTAGAATTGTTTTATATGAAAAAGCTTTCCCTTTTTCTTTTAGGATTAGTAATGTTAACCTGTTCAACTGAAGATGATTCAGAATCAGCAACTCCAAATTCTCAGCAGTCTATTACTGAACCTGTAGTTACACCTATCACTCAGTTTACATTAACTATGACTGCAAGTGAAGGTGGGAACGTAACGACCGGAGGCACATATGACGAGGGAACAGATGTTCCTATCACTGCAACACCATCAGAGGGTTATGAATTCGTTGGATGGGAAGGAAGAGGTGAAACTACAGCTGAATTAACCATTACTCTTAACTCTGATGTTTCGCTAAACGCATTATTTAGTGCATTAGCTCAGTATACCATAACTGTTTCAGCTTTAGAAGGAGGAACGGTATCTATAGAAGGAGGAAGTTATTATGAGGGAACGGAGTTAACAATAACAGCATCAGCTGATGAAGGATATGAATTTATAGGGTGGTCAGATGGTGAAACAAGTCAAATAAAAAATTTAATTGTTTCTGAAAACAGCTCTATTACTTCGCAATTTTTACCTCTTGAATTTGATGTCTATTCAATGAGCGTAATTAAATTCGCTGAATATAATAAGGACACTTTATTGGGTAAAAAGACTGTTAACCTCGGCGATTTTTATTTTCCATATTTGCAATGGGATTTTAGTGGAATAAATATTAATGAGGAGTTAGATTATTTGGCATCTGACAATTTCATTGTTTATTGGGATAAAAAATATGACCACACAAACTACGCAATTGATATTTTAAGATGGTCTGAATTCTCAGCATTTAAATTAATTGAGGCTGGCTCTCCTAAACCAAAAGATTACGACACTCACAGAATAAATATATTTATTTTCAGAAATGACGAATTTGGAATTGATTTATTTGAACCAGATTTTGGTCAAGCTGGACATGGCGATTCGAACAATAGAAGCTTTATAACATATCCTTTTTATAATAATTTTTCAGAAGAAGCTGAGATAAATAGAGAATATCCAACTATGAATGTACTTCACGAAATAGGCCACATTTTTCAAAGTAGTAATAATTATCTTTTTGATTCTAGACGATGGTATAGAGAATCAACAGCTAGTTACTTTGAAAGCTTATTCCTTGCTGATAAAAGGCCCGGCACATTAAGGTTTATAGCCGATTATCTTCACTCAACACACTTAAGATTATGGAAAGATTACAATTCTTCATCTAGAGAACTCCAACACTTATATGGTTTGGAGCTGCTTTTTCATTATTTGACCTGGCAAAACGAAATAGATTTATCATTTATAGCAAGGTCATGGAATGACTCTCTAAGCGGAGAAACCCCCCTAGAATATCTCATAAGAAAAATCCCAGATTTTAAACAAAAGTTCTTTGACTTTTCTCTTAGAGTAGCTGTTTTAGATTTTCCTTTCTGGGTAGATAAAATAGATGAGGCAATAAGCCAATTGATTAATCGACCAGATACTGATATTGGTCAAAGACACGAGTTAATTCTTGAAAACTCAGGAACAGAGGGTTTTTACACTCCTAATAATTCTGTTGAAGGCTGGGGATTTTCTTCGATAAAAATTATAAATTCTAATAATTCTAATTATGATTTAGAGTTTATTAGTGACTTTACAGAATACAGAATAGGCTTAGTAAAAGAGAATAATAATAATTTCGAATATTTTGAACTTAGCTATAATGATAGTTTTAACTTGAACGAAAATGAAATAGGTTATATTGTATTTACGAATTTTACAAATAATTATTATGGCTTAGACACCTACCCGTTTGAATTTAAAGTCAGTAAAAATCCATTATCTAGTACCTCTAGAGCGGCCTCATTTAGTCTTGATGTCTCTGCAACTAGTAGTTCGGATTATACCTTAAGCGGAACTGATAGAACAGGAAATATTTCAGGGAATGACCCAGACCTAGTATTTAATGTAGGGGATACCATCAACTTTGTCGCAAATGCCTCTGGCCATCCTTTTTATCTTAAGACTACAGCTGGGACAGGAACAGGGAATACCATAAGCGGTGTTACAAACAATGGAGCTGCAGTTGGCACAATAACGTGGACGCCAACCTCAGCAGGAACATTTTATTATCAGTGTTCTTTACATGGAGGAATGGTAGGAACGATTACAATTCAATAATTTTAACCACTAAATTTTGATGCTTTATTAAAAACCAACGGTTGGATGCACTTTAAGTTTTAAAGAACCAACTAGTGACTACCTATTTTATGTTGGTTTTGGGGTCTTAATGTTGATAATATGTCGAAAAAATGTTGATTAACTTACTGACCCTTAGGAGCCTGTCGATAATGCTAATTAAAAAACCTTTTTATATTAATTAAAATAATAATAATAATATATAATATATATATATATATAAGGGAAAATTATTTTCAACATTTTCAAATCCTATACCATCACTAGATTTAACTGTACATGACAGATGTTTCACACACAGCTATTTTAAGCCACATAAGCCTTGTTTTAAGGCCAAATACTGAACGAATGGTGTAATTGTATATTTTTGAGAAAAAAGAGTCTTAAATAGGCTTATTTTTCATTACTATTCTTGGTGTAAATATTATTGAAATCCAATAAATATTTTTTTAATTGATTAGGGGGTTTTTCATTACATTTAATAATCTTAAAACCAACACTATGAAAAAGATATTATTATTAACTGCATTTAACGTCTATCGATGAGTAACAAACATCTTCTTATTGGCTTTGTGTTTTGTTGGGGAAATATCGGTGTACTTTATACCCTATATTTTTTTGAATACGA
>Ga0307986_10002149_pt1 | contig 14161 bp, 9 predicted proteins | sample EllFjometageno82_FD_203170 | JGI IMG/M metagenome (GOLD analysis project Ga0307986, IMG submission 203170) | Marine microbial communities from Ellis Fjord, Antarctic Ocean - #82 | ecosystem: Environmental > Aquatic > Marine > Unclassified | place: Southern Ocean | collected 2014-10-09
GTCCTCGTAATGTTATCAATGACCGCTTTTTCGCGGCAATCGACGCGACTACTGATGCTGGCGGTTCTCCCGCCTGTAGATCGAGTGTGGACCCAAGTGCGCCAGCCCTAAATACACCGTTCTCGATTCCCTCTTACCAAGCAGGTTACTTTTCCTTCACTCCAGGGGATAATTCTTGTGTGCCGCTGAATATATGGGCCGGGCAGGCCGGTGTAACTCAGTCTGCGGCAGACTGGGTAACCACACCGACTTGGGACAATTTAGTAATCAAGCAGCTTACATTTGCTGCAACAATTGGTGGAGACTTCAGCGAGTGGTTTGAACTCCCCGCTGGCGCGGTTAGCTTCGCTACCGGCTTGGAATTGAGATCTGAAGAATCGGAAGCGACATTTGATGATTTTCAGCTAGGTGTTCTGCCACAAGGTACTCCGTTCACACCGGGGCAGTTACTAGAAGAAGTATCTGATAATGCTAACTTGGTATTCAGGCCACAGCTTACTAATCGAAACGAAAGCGGCAGCTACAATACGAAAGATGCCTTTGTTGAACTCTCGATTCCTCTGCTTGCAGATGTAATAGCAGCAAATGAACTTACTGTTGATTTGGCAGCACGTTATTCGGACTATTCAACAATTGGTGAAGCCACTTCATGGAAAGTGGGTGTGGTTTGGGCGCCAATCGAAGATTTAGCCTTTCGAGGCGGAATTTCCGAGGCGGTACGTGCTCCTAACATCACAGAGTTGTTTGGGCCTGAGACGGGTGCAACGTTCAGACCCGCAGACCCTTGTGATGCAGCACAAATCAATGCATTGGCAGGAGATCAGCCAGGCTTAGCGGCAAACTATCAAGCCAACTGTGTTGCGCAGCTGCAAGCATTCGGCCTGGATCCATTCAATGCCAATGGTACTTATGATTTCGCTGACCCTCTATCTGCTGCCTTCGGTGGTGTTCAAGGAGGTAACAGGAACTTGACTGAAGAGACTGCAGAGACAATCACTTACGGCTTTGTGTACCAACCTTCTTTCTTGACTGGTTTCAACCTAACGGCCGACTACTGGGATATCAGGATCGATGATGCGATTGAATCAGTAGGTGCTCAGGATATTGTTGACGGCTGCTATCAAGGTGCTGCACTGAACAGTACATTCTGTAATTCGTTTACTCGAAACACAAATCCAGGTTCAGCGCAGTTTGGAGGCTTTAACTTCTTACGTTCTGGTGATGTCAACTTTGCGAAGTTAGAAACCAGCGGCATCGATATCAGTGCAAGTTACACTTTTGATATTAGGGATCACAATTTCGAGGTTTCTGTTACTGGCACTGAGGTCAATGAAATTGATTTCTTTACCAATCCAGCTGACGCCAGCGAAGTGAATCCTGAGCTTGGTGAAGTTAATCGTCCTGAAACAGCAGGAAATGTTGGGATGAGATGGAATTGGGGAAATTTAAGTGTTGGTTGGCAGTCTCAGTATTTAGGCGAAATGTTAGTTAATTTCGTTGAAATTGAAACAGCGCAAACCCTCTATGGCTCTGATGTATTTATGGAAGAAACGTGGATACATGACATCAATGCGACTTACATCTGGAATGATTCTTTGACCATTCGTGGTGGCATTAACAATATATCTGAAGAAGACCCGTTCGGAACTAACCGCGCTTTTCCAGCTAGTCCGCGCGGGCGTATGATGTTTCTTGGTGGTACATACAAGATATAAAAAACAGCTACGATGAAAAAGGGCTCATCTTGATGAGCCTTTTTTTTGTCTTTCGTAAAGTGATATCAAAAATACAGCCAACAGTGAAAAGTTTTTCCTAGTCTTTGGGTCTTTATGAGCTTGGTTGATTAATCATCGATGCACGAAACATAGCCTTACGGCATGATCAGTTTCATCTGCTCTCTGCCAATCGTGGTGACTAGGTAACTATGACTATGCCACTTTTCAGTTACTCCCTGTCTGTCAGCACGGCCATCATTGCTCTATTTTTATACAGAACCTGCAGTAAAAAGAACCAAAAGGTCACAGTTGCTGGATTCTGCTTAGATCCCACTCGACGCCACAATCAGCCGGTCGGCTCAGTTGCGTAATTAGGCAAATGTCTTCTACTCCTTCGCTGTTGTCATCAAGGAAGAGGCAATCTACGCTGCCTTGCGCTCATGCCAATAGCTAGGATTCACTGAGATCGATGCTGTGAGCCCCCCAACCCCTCATGGCTAACCTCAGTACGATGTAGATGACCGGCTGTGAGAGTGGTTACACAAAGGGCAGCGAAGGGCGAAATTAAAAAGAAGTGCCCGGTGCTAAACGTTGACGTCAACCCTCGGTAATCGATAAGCGGCTTTTGATTCGCGAGTAATAAAAAAGGCGAAAGGATTAATTATCCTTTCGCCTTTTGTTTTTTCGAAATTACTATCTTTCGATCCTAGTGGACCGACTTCCAGTTTAGTGAGCAGCGCCACCTGTGGCTTGCGCGCCAGGCATTGCCATTGCTGTTAGCTTGGAGCCTGTTTGCAGGATGATGTATTGATGTCCATCGTGCATCCAAGAGCTCATGCCATAGCGGCTCTGTGCTGGCACTTCGATTTTACCAATCTCTTCGCCGGTTTTCTTATCGATGCCGTAAAGCAGCGCCGTCGTGCCGTCGGAGTCCATGTCTGAGTAGATCAGCATGTTTGCGGTAGTAACCATCGTAATTGCATTTCCTGTTCCAGTATCCCCAATATCAATTCCTTCTAGAGCAGGGTTGTTGCGGAAGCGGTCAGGAGTCTCACCTGTTGGAATCTGAAATGCGATCTCGCCTGTGTTCATGTCGTACGCAGTAATCGTGCTGTACGGTGGCTTGAAGTAAGGCAAGCCTGAAGCAAGACGAGGTGTGCGAGGACGGGCACCGTTGGCATAGGCTGCGAAGGTAGATCCCGTTGGAGCATCGATGCGAGCATCGGCCTCCTCACCAGGGATAATTCGCTGCCAGCTACACGCTTTCCTAGATGTAACATAAAGGTAGCCTGAAGTAGGGTCTGCTACGGGTGGGTTATTGATGTTTGCACCACCACCGTCACCTGGGCACATAGCAGAAGCTATCTTGCCTGAAGGATCGTCCGAATGGATTGGCGGATTAAACAAAGGCCCCATGTCGTAATTAGCCATTACTTCAAGTGCTTCTCGGCGTAGTGCAGGCGTGAAGTCGATTAGGTTATCTTCTGTCAGGCCCTGCATTTCGAAAGCAGGTGGCTTAGTTGGGAAAGGCTGTGTTGTGGACAGCTTCTCGCCAGGCACCATTGATGCTGGGACGTCGCGCTCTTCCATTGGCCAAATTGGCTCACCGGTCATACGGTTGAAAGAGTAGACAAAGCCTTGCTTGGTTACCTGGGACACGGAAGGAATCATTCCTCGTCCAGGAATATTCAGGTCTAGCTGAATCGGAGCAGCTGGGTTGTCGTAGTTCCACACATCATGATGCACTGTCTGGAAGTGCCAGCGACGCTCACCCGTTTCTGTATCCAGCGCAATCAGGCTAGTACCAAACAGGCCATCTCCAGGGCGGAAGCCGCCGTAGTAGTCGATCGTAGGTGGATTAGTTGGAACATAGACAATGTTGTTCTCAGGATCTGCTGTTAGTGGTGCCCAAGAAGATACGTCTCCTGTCCACTGCCAAGCATCGTTTTCCCAAGTCTCGTGTCCATACTCGCCCGGCTGTGGAATTACGTTGAACTTCCATTTGAATTCGCCAGTGACTTTGTCGTAGGCCAAAATATCGCCGGGAACGTTCTCAACTCTTGCTTGCAGGTAACCCTGCTCGGCGGAGTTACCAACGATGATGCTGTCGTTAACCACGATCGGTGGTGACGAAGTAGTGATGTAGCCAACCTCTAGTGGGATGCCTTCATACGGATCATAGGGATGCCCTAGATCAGCAAGCATGTCCACGACGCCAGTAGAAGGAAAGCCATCTACGGGCACCTGTCCACCGAAGCCCTCAAGAGGAGCGCCAGTTTCGGCATCAAGTGCGACTAGGAAGAAGCCAGGTGTGGAGATATAAACCACGCCTTTGCCGTCTATGCGTGAGTAAGTGATGCCTTTGCCGTAAGAGGCGCGCATGGAGTATTCCCAGCGACCAGTATTTGGCAGGCGGTAGGACCAAAGGGTCTCACCAGTCTTAGGATCGATCGCAACCACATTACGGCGAGCACCAGACACGGTAAATAACTTGCCATCTACATAAGTAGGGGTTGAACGACCTGATTGGCCGTTGAAGCTGGAACCGTCCCATTCCCAAGCGACTTCGAGTTCGTCGAAGTTTTCAGCCGTAATCTCATCGGCGGGGGTATAGCGGGTGTGGGCGTAGTCGCCACCCAGAGTAAACCACTCGGCGGTATCGTCTGTGACCAGATTCTGACTCATGCCAATTTGTGGCAATATGCCCAGAACGGCGGCCAGACAGCTCAAAGCTACAAGCTTCTTGGGCTTCGAGCCGGATGTTATTGACGGACTTAATTTCATTTTTATAGCCTCATTTAGATGCAAAACCTAGTAGAGGATACCATAGAGAATATAAGTAGTGATCCGTGGACTGTAATAAAGTGTGATAAAAAGCGCTCTAAAGGCGCGGTAGTTTCTTATCCAATTTCCCCTGAATGAGGCGTAGCGCCAGCCCCTTTTCTTCGGGGGGCCGCGTTAATCGCTGGAAGCACCATATTCCTTCCACTTGCCTGTCGCCCCTGCTAGTCTTTGGCACCAGTGTTGAAAATGCCTAGGAGAATTAGCGTGTCGTTGAAGTACCTGAAATCACACCCTTTGCGCGGATATAAGTCTATCAAATTCGCGTCCATGCTCGTTTCTCTGCTTGTCTCAGTGTCACTGACAAATGCAGCTACAGCTCAGCCCAGTGAGCCCGAGCTGCCGCGTCAGATGGCGTGGACGGCTTATAATCTGGGCTCTACTGGCTATAACCAAGCAGTAGCCATCGGCGCTATGCTGCGCGACAAATACAACGTCACCCTGCGTGTTATTCCCGGGCAGAACGATGTCTCCCGACTGCTGCCGCTAAAGACGGGTCGAGTCGATTTCACTGCCAACGGTGTGGCCACCTATTTTGCCCAGGAAGGCATGTTTCAGTTTGCCAATCCGGAGTGGGGGCCGCAGCCGCTGCGTCTATTGATGACCTCCAATGGTTTGAGCAACCAAGGCGTAGCAGTAGCCGCAGATACGGGTGTTACCACCTTCGCGGAACTGCGTGGTCGTCGAGTACCTTATGTGCGCGCAGCCCCAGCGTTGAATGTTTCTATGGAGGCCTATCTGGCTTGCGGCGGACTGACTTGGGATGACGTTGTTCGCGTCGATTTCCCCGGCTACGACGCAAAATGGAATGGCGTGATCAACGGTGACGTAGATGTCGCCTTCGGGACTACTGTATCGGGCCCACCTTTTAGGCTCGAGGCGTCGCCACGTGGCATTCGCTGGTTGCCAGCACCGCATGACGACGAAGATTGCTGGGAGCGGATGCAAGCTGTTGGTCCGTATTTCACCAAACACACCGCGACGCGCGGAGCTTCTATTGATGATGAAAATACACATGAGGCAGGCACATACCCGTATCCCTTGTTAACTACGCTTGCTACCCAAGATAACGACTTCGTTTATTCACTCACTCGGGTAATCAATGAAAATTACGACGAGTTCAAAGACGCCGATCCCGGCGCCATCGGCTGGGCAATTGAGTCGCAGGTTTTTGACTGGGTCGTGCCCTATCATGAGGGCGCTGTAAATTACTGGCGTGAAGTCGGCGTGTGGACTGACGAGATTGAGGCGCACAATCAAGCGCTTATTCAGCGACAGGAAGTGTTGGCAACAGCGTGGGCAGAGATGGAAGCACGTGGTATCCGTGATAAGGATGCCTTTGTCGAATCTTGGCAGGAACTGCGAGCAGAAACTCTGGAGGCGGCCGGCTACGATCCGGTCTGGCGCTAGTGGCCTCACTGCCCAGAGAATTACCGAAGCCACTGCAATGGCTAACAGGCTTTGTTGCCGTTGCTAGTGCTTTTCTAGCGATGGATTCGCTGCGTCTGTTTGCTGAGAGTCCGCTGCTTGATTTTGTCATCACGGTACAAAATCATTATTACTATGCCTTGATGGGTTTGCTGTTACCGCTGTGTTTTCTAATCTATCCCTCGTTTCGCGGCCCCAAAAGTTACTGGCTCGATGGCGTTCTTGCTTTGGCAACATTCGCAGCCTGCTGTTTCTTCTTTTTCAACGCAGAAACTATGCTGGACTATGGTTGGGAATTTTTAGCACCGTCCTATGCAGTGTGGGTAAGCTATCTGCTGTGGGCGCTGATCATGGAGGGCGTGCGCCGCAGCGGCGGCTGGGTGCTGTTCTTTCTCGTACTGGTGTTCTCTATCTACCCGGTAGTAGCTGACAAATTGCCTGGACCTATCTCCGGCATGTCCTCGACATTATCTGAGACGGCGTCTTATCACGTCATGAGTATCGAGAGTATTCTCGGCCTGCCGTTTCGTGCGTATGCGCAGTTGGTCATTGGCTTCCTCATTTTTGGTGTCGCTCTGCAGCATACCGGCGGTGGGCGTTTCTTTATCAACCTAGCGTTTGCGACGTTCGGTCATGTGCGTGGTGGCTCGGCTAAGGTAGCAATTGTTTCCAGCGGACTGATGGGTTCCATGAGTGGCAGTGTGATTACCAATGTGCTGACGACGGGGCAGATGACGATTCCAGCCATGAAGAAGAATGGTATGGAGAAGGAGTATGCAGCGGGCGTGGAAGCCTGTGCTTCTACCGGAGGAGTGCTGTTACCACCTATTATGGGTTCGACCGCGTTTGTCATGGCGACCTTCCTCAACGTTGCCTATACCACTGTGGCTTTAGCCGCGGCGATTCCTGCTTTGTTGTATTTTTTTGGATTGTTCGTTCAAGTAGATGCCTACGCGGCACGTAAAGGATTGGTTGGAACGCCGCGCGAAGAATTGCCTAGCGTGGGTGAGACGATGAGGCAGGGTTGGTTCTACCTAGCAGCATTCGCGGTATTAATATTTCTGCTCGTCTATCTGCAGCGCGAAGCGGTAGCTCCCTTTTATGCCACGGGCATGCTGCTGGTGCTGAACCAGCTGTTTCCGGCTCATCGCTGGGACATGAAACAGGCAGGTGCATTCCTTGTAGCAACTGGCAAGTTGCTAATGGAATTGCTGACTATCATGGCTGGTGTCGGCCTAATAGTAGGTGCGCTGTCAGTGTCCGGTTTATCGGGAACTTTGGTCAATGACTTGCTGTATCTCGCGGGTGATTCCACGCTACTGCTTCTATTGATGGGCGCATTTACGAGCTTCTTCCTCGGTATCGGCATGACTGTGACGGCAGCCTATATTTTTCTCGCGATTGTACTCGCACCTGCTCTAATTCAGGGTGGTCTGGATCCGATGAGCGTGCATCTATTTATTCTCTACTGGGGAATGCTGTCTTTCATTACACCGCCTGTCGCGCTTGGGGCCTTTGCTGCGGCGAGCATAGCTGGCGCATCGGCACTTTCTACCGGATTCAAGGCGATGCGACTCGGTAGTGTGATCTATTTCATTCCCTTCTTCTTCGTGTTGGAGCCTGCACTGATCATGTCCGGAACCTGGTGGGAGACGCTGTTTGCAACAGCAAAAGTTGCGATAGGCATAGTGCTGATTGCCGGCACTTTGCAGCGTTATTTACTGGGGGTGGGGTTTCTCGATCGCAGTGGAGCGTTAGGCGTGGTTGGTCGTGCATTGGTACTTGTTGGTGGTGGCCTGATCGCCTTACCAACCACGGAAGTTATCGGTATCAATGTTAGTGACGCGACCCTTCTTATTAGTGGCGGTACGATGGCGATAATAGGCGTATTGCTGAGCCGCAGTGCGGTTCCTGATTTAGATGCCCAGGCGCCGTTGGTGTGAGGGGCACAAAGTTGAGCGTAACGTTATGTTAATAGTCGATCCAATCGACGCTCCTTGTGGAGCAACAGTTAGGAACCTTGATCTATCATCGAGAATTTCTGAACAGACCGTGACAAAACTGCGTCAGGCTTGGTTGCAGCACCATGTGCTGGTGTTTCCCAATCAAGTGCTTAGCCCCGCCGATATCGAGCGATTTACTCTAAGCTTTGGTAATTTTGGTGATGACCCCTTCTTCAGGCCTATTGAGAAAAACAGTCACATTGCGGCGATAAGTCGTGGCGCCAATGAGACTACTCCTCTTTTTGCTGAGAACTGGCATACGGATTGGAGCTTTCAAGCGAAACCTCCGATTGGCACCTGCCTATACGGCATAAACATTCCTCCTGTTGGAGGCGACACGCTTTTTTCAAACCAGCACAAAGCCTACGACGAATTACCTGCTGCACTTAAGAAAAAAATTGCACACCTAACGGCGATTCATTCGGCTGAGTCTGCCTATTCGCCTGATGGTGTTTATAGTGACAAGCACGAGGAAAATCTCGGGCGTAGCATGAATATAGTTGTATCGGATGAGGCTAAAAAAACACAAAGCCATCCGTTTATTCGGCCGCACACAGAAACTGGTGCGCTGGCTCTTTATTCCACCGCGGGTTATATCCAAGGTTTTTCTGGCATGGAGGTGCAAGAGAGTAAAAAATTATTGCAAGAGCTGCATCAGTATCAGGGCTCACCGCAATTTGTGTATCGCCACAAATGGCAAGCGAATATGTTAGTGATGTGGGATAACCGCAGCGTCTTGCACAAAGCAACCGGTGGTTATGATGGCTATGATCGCCTGCTGCATCGCACTACGATTTCTCAATTCGAATAGAGGGGTAATGCTAATGAAAATTACTGGATTACAGGTTCTATATGGTGTTCTGGCGATCGTCGGGGTATGCGTTACTTGGTACTACAATTTGCAGCCGATGGAGATTAGCTATATTGAAGGTCTGTATGCAAATCCTGCTGCATCTTCTTTTACTAATGATCTGATCGTTGTTGTTTCTGCATTTCTTGTTTGGTCGTTCGTAGAGACAAGGCGCCTAAAGATGTCTTATGTATTATGGGTAGTGGGATTTGTTCTTACATTCGTTATTGCTGCCGCAATGACTGTGCCTTTATTCATGCTGCTGCGAGAGCGCCATTTGACTGCAATGGCGGAATAGTCTCCTGCAGAAGTGTGCTAATTTAACTTCTCTTTATGTGATGTCATTCATGTGCGCGAGGTAACTCTAAAAGTCCACCAATGATCAAAGCGCTCCTGACCTGGGGGCGGTCGCGGCGTAACCATGGTTTCGAGATCTGTAGTTTGTAGCTTAGCTACTCGAGCTCGAAACGCTCTGTCCATAGTTTCAGGATCGATTTCGCGATTCAACAGGACGGGATAGACAAGGCTGCCCAGCCGGAGAACGGCTCGCTCATTGGTGCTTACTCTCGCCGCCCAGTATTTCCGATCACACACTGAACAACTCAGAAACAATTCGCCCTCGGGCGTGGCCATGCAATTAAGATTGATGGAGTGAGGGCGAATGCCCGCCCAAATCTGCAACTGGCACAGGTTCTCTTGATTGGCCGTCGTCGTGTTCCAGTCGTCAACGGGTGTCTCTACCCGTTCACCAAACAACAGCCCGCCAGGAGTCAGCGTGCAGGGACAGACACTAGAGAAGATCATAAATCCGACTACTGTAGTCAGCAGTAGTGCAAACACTACGCCGCTAAGCCAATGTTTCAGGTTTCTATTGCTGCCGGCTACCGTTTCGTTCACCGTTTAGTTCTCCTGTAGTTAACTATCGAGTCTGGGTACACCACGCACTCTGAGCCTAGTTAGAATAAAAGCTATATCCTGCTGGTGGTTAATTAATTTTCACTAAACCTATTTGATTCGAGCTGCTTTGATGAATCAGTAGGTTTCCCGCTTCTGTTTTCCATACGTTTCGTACGATACCAACACCCGATGGAATCGCCCAGCTCTGAAATGATTCACTCTCAGGATTAAAGCGCACTAGCGCGTCGGGCCGCATGCCGGATTCGTTGTACCATATGACATCATCAATGATAGCGAGAGCATAAGGATGAGAAGAGGATCCACTAGGCGAATCCCATTGCTTGATCGCGCCTGTACTAGGGTCGAGCCTGCCTATCTTGCCAAGGGTGGAGTTGACGAACCAAACCCTGCCTTTACTATCTAAATCGAGCCGGCGCACTCGGCTTCTCTCATTCGGTATTTCAAAATACTTTACTGCCATAGTACCTGGATGCATGGCGCCGATCTTGTTCGTGCCGTTGTAGGCAATCCACAGCGTGCCGTCCTCAGCGGCTTTGATGCCGTAGGGGCGAGGCTCTGTTTCGATTTCTTTTAGTTCGCCAGTAGTCGGGTTCAAGCGACCGAGCATGGCAGCTCCCTGCGCGGTAAAATAGAGGTTGCCGTTGGGATGAAACGTAGCCGAGTGAGGATCGCGAGCCTGTGTCTTGTATTCGGTTACTTCGCCACTTACTGGGTCGAGTTTGCCTATGCTGGCGTTGCTGTTGCCGGTATACCAGATATTGCCCTGGGCATCGGGGACTATGGTGTGTGGTTTGGCGGCAGGCGGCAGGCGATATTCCTCCATGATGCCGGTCTTTGGATCTAAGCGGCCAGTTAAGCTAGCCCACATACCGGTCCACCAAATAGACCCGTCAGGTGCCTCAATCGGGTCGCGCACGCGCTGCCCGAGCGTAGGTGCCGTCCACTCGATAATGTCTATTTCCACATCCCCGGTAATCAGCGTTGGACGGCGTGTGATGTCTTCTGGAAAATACTCGGCAAGATAGGCAGCAATGGTATTTGCCTGCGCAGAAGGCAGCTCAATCATGGTCGAAAACAAGTCATGCCACTGCTGTGCCGTGCTGTAGCCAGCGGCCCGAGTAATGGTGGCGACGCTGTGACAGCTGGAACAGATGTTCTCCACCAGCGCCTTACCGGGCCCGTCTGGCAGGGGCTGGCTTGCACGCGCTTGCGCCAACGCGGATGTTGAAAAAGGGAAAACACAAAGAATAGATACCACGGTCAGCAGTTTTTTCATAATGACTACTCCGATTAGGCGGACCACAAGCCACTGGCTAGATACTTCACTCTATCTCCTATAATTCGAGTGGGCAACTCGACTTTTCTGGGATAGTGCTCCTACTACCTCTTTCTGCAAGACTGAGTAGAAGACAATTGGGAGTAAAATAGCTTAAAGTTAGCAACAAACTCGCTATAGACGGTTATGAACAGGCAATGACGAGAAAAATTTTAGTGGTGGCACTTCAGATAATCGTGGCAATGATTACGATTCCGGCAGTGGCACTGGCAACCATGAGCTTCGAGAACCGCAATAATGATGGCCCTTCCATTGTTTTCCCCGGGGGCGAGCTAGTATCCGGAGAGCTGTATTCCGGTCCAGAACCCGACTGGGGCTTCACGAATGAAGTGTCCACTATTCACCTGCAGCTGGACAATCCGCTCAGCTCTAGGCTCATTTGGATCGAAGAGAGCGATGGCAAGGTCTATATCACCTCGGACTATATGGGAACCTGGTTGGGTCGGCGCTGGAAACACTGGGCAGTTCAGGCTTATGAGGGCGACGGGCTCGCGGTTGTTCGTATCAATGGAATTCGTTATGAGCGAAAACTCGTTAGAGTTTTTTACAGCGCTCTACTAGACGGCGTCATCGATAAGAAAATAGCAAAGTATCGATCAAGAATAACAGCAGAGGCGATTGAGTCGGGTGAGACTTGGGTGTTTGAGTTGGCGCCGCGAGAGGGAGTGTAAACTGATGAAGTTACCTTATTATATCGCTCTTCTAGTTTCGATTTCTCTGATAGTATCCCTGGCAATTCTCTTCGTGCCCGGTCTTGCAGAATCAATAGAAAGCTGGATGCTTGGTTTCTTAGCAAGAAACGCCGCCGCCTAACGCCGAGCTAAGAATCTTTCAAGTAAACACGGCAGCTTTTACTAAAATCTAAACCAATAGCGAGACTTCACGCTTAGGTCTGAGTTTGCCGTGTTCAAGGTATTGCCCTGACCCCAGTCTTGAAGATTGTAGTTCAGCACGACAAGCGCTTCTTGCCCCGCTCGGGGAACTCACGGTAGGCGCTTATTAATGCCAATCTGTTCAGAGATGTTGCCGGTCTTCTGCAGACTGATCCGGTACAGATTAGGCGAGAACGCGACTTGGGAATTCACGCGGCTGAGTCCAGTGGTGAAATCGCCTTGCGGAAGCTCAAGATCGTTCCATTTGTAATGTAGAGACATCGAGAAGTAGCGCGACTGATTTCAGCTGAAGCTAGCGTTGATGTTGACGCGCTCGCCATTGGAAAAATTACCAGTAAGATAATTCACGCAGCCGGAAACTCTCGCTCCCGTGCAGTGTTAAAGCCAGCAGCGGATTTTAGCAATCACGGAGTATCTAGATAAGAGCCAGGCACACATAGTTTCAACTTGATTAGCCACAGTACGGCTTGGATACATCGTTCGAGGTTTGCTGTTTACTCCTCTTTTGATTTCTAGTGAAGAGGCTAGCTAGGCAAAACAGTGTAGGCTAAGCTGAAACCGTTCGACACGAATCTTAACTAACAAAATAAGAATAAGGAGATTTTCATGAACAATTTTACTCAATCCCTTCTCGCTGCGCAGATTGCATTGGTTGGTGCATATGCAGCGGCACAGGATGACGAAACTTACGCGACTTATATTACTGAGGAGCAGTGGCAGATGGTAAACGAGCTTCCAGGTGTAGATCGGCAGATTGTTAGCCGTGATATCGGTAAGCTAAACCTCTCGGTTGGCATCATTCATCGGGGAGCGGTGGCGCGGGCGACTGGCCAGTCTACGCCGAACCCGGAGCGACCGTGTGGCGTAAGCAGCACTAATCGCAACAGTAGTGCGCGCGGGATTATGCACTATGACCAAACAGAAACGTATTATATTGCCTCCGGATCAGGCACGCTTGTCACCGGCGGCACTATCCTAAATGGCAATGAATCGGCGCCCGGAAGCAATGTTACTGATGTTTTAAATGGCCCTTCCTGCAGCGGCGTTATCGTCGGCGACTGGATAGCCAAGCACGTCAAAGAGGGAGACATCATCATTATTCCAGCCGGGACGCCCCATGGTTGGTTGGAAGTGCCGGTGCATGTTGATTATCTTTCGGTGCGCCCAGACCCAGATCGAGTTCTCTCTGACAGCTATGTCAATCCGGCGTTGGGCAGTGATTTCAAGATAAAGACGCAATAATGGTATTGCAGGGGATCTGCTGGCCGCGGTTTTCGTGTGCCCAGCTATCCTTTTAAAATGCTGGACAAGTGCCAGCAGGAAAGCTACCTTCTGTGGGTTAAATAAGTTCTATCTACATTAATTCAGTGCCCAGCACGGGAGAGAAAAATGAAAAGAAAGTCCCTAATTGCCCTGACGCTCACAGCAGCGCTTGCGTTTTTTGCCAACTCAGCCAGTGTTTTCGCTCAGGATCTAGAATCGATTATGCCGTTTAAGGTTGGAACATTTGCCATCGATGGCATTCCAACAGTTGGCCTAGTCGTGCAGAACGACGAGCTGATTGTCGACCTTGCCGCGGCTAACCGCGCGTTGGAGCTTATACCCCGTTACGCCGCGCTAACTATACCCGGCGACTTGATCGGAATGATCTCACAATACGAATACGGCCTTAAGTATCGAGTCTATGAGATCGTAAATCATCTCGTGGCAGAGGATCTGCTAAATGGCGATATGCCAAACTATGTCCACCCTGTTAGTTCTGTGGACATCATGGCGCCGCTTCAATATCCGAGCAAGCTCATGAATGCGGCTGTGAACTTCTACACTCACGCCTGCGAAGGCTGCAACGACGACGAGCGAGCAGCTCAGACTCTTAATCGCCAAGTGAACCGCGGCGTTCCCTATCTGTTCCTGAAGCCTACACGCGGCGCAATCATCGGAGACGGTGATGACATCCTCATGCCTTTTGGTCGTGACCGCATCGAGTGGGAAGTCGAGATGGCTATCGTGTTTGGCCGTTCAGGCAAGTACATCTCCGCAGACCGCGCCTACGATCATGTATTTGGTTACATGGTAGCGATGGATATCTCTGATCGCGGTGGTCGTCCACCTGGTGGCTACGGCTCCGGTTCAGATTGGTTTGTTGGCAAAGGACACGATACGTTCGCGCCACATGG